>ERZ827492.166-NODE-166-length-68309-cov-8.638776_pt1 | contig 68309 bp, 71 predicted proteins | sample MGYA00519704_ERZ827492 | MGnify/ENA primary metagenome ERZ827492 (study PRJEB31778, sample SAMEA3449325) | human gut metagenome | biome: human gut; feature: human-associated habitat; material: faeces | place: United Kingdom | collected 2010/2012 ... | reverse complement strand
TCAAGGCAACGACATCAAAATAGTCATTAGACAGACCAAGGCTCCCACACTGCCATCAGCGGCAGTAAGGGAGCCTTGCTTTAAGCCTCGATATTGATTGTAATGCCGGACTTGAATTCCACGGTGAAGTGATCGTCAAAAACGGTGATCTTTGCAATCAGGCGGCTGACCAGCGTCTCATCAAACTCTGTGATGGTGGAAGGCTGGTTCTTGACGAAATCCTGCAGGCCCCGGATCTGCTTCATCTGTTCATCTTTGATGACGCTGTCTACCTCAGCCTGGCGACGCTGATCCCGGAGTCGGAGAATCTCGTCCGCTATGGCGTCGTAATCATCCTTCTGGTTGATCTTCTTCAAGAGCTCCTTTTGCAGCTTGCTCAGGCGCTCGTCTATGACCTCCGGAGAGAGGACGTCGCCCTGCAGAACCACCGTGGCGATGTTGGCCCGCAGCGTTTGCAGGAAATCATCCTTCTGGCAAAGCACCCGGTTGATGGCGTCGATGACCACCTGCTCCAGAAGTGTTTCGTTCACCGTCCGGCTATGGCAGGCGTGGCCGGTAGCCTCCAGCCGTGAGCAGCAGCGCCAGACGATGGATTTGCAGCCTCTGTTGTTCCAGTGAACGCGCCTGAAAAACTCACCGCATTCATTGCAGATAACAATCTGTGAAAAGCAGTGCTTGCAGGAGTAGCAGTGGCGTTTGCCGTTGTCGCTGGTGTGAACCACGCGTCTGCGGACCAGTTCCTCCTGCACCAGCAGGAAGATGTCCTTCGGAATAATCGGTTCATGGTCGCCCTCCACGTAGTACTGCGGGACGGTGCCATTGTTCTTGATGCGCTTTTTTGTCAGAAAATCTGTGGTGTAGGTCTTTTGCAGAAGCGCGTCACCGATGTACTTCTCATTCCGGAGAATCTTGTTGATGGTGCTGGTGTGCCACTTGGTCTTGCCTGCGCCGGTGAGAATGCCGTCCGCCTCAAGCCCTGCGGCGATTTTATCCATGCTCAGTCCCTGCAGGTATTCCCGGTAGATGCGTCGGACGATTTCTGCCTGCTCCGGCTCGATGACCAGATTGCCGTCAGCGTCTTTGGTGTAGCCGAGAAAACGGTTGTGGTTGATCTGCACCTTGCCTTGTTGGTAGCGGTATTGGATGCCGAGCTTCACATTCTGCGAGAGGCTCTGGCTTTCCTGCTGGGCAAGGGACGCCATGATGGTAAGCAGCACCTCGCCCTTGGCGTCCATTGTGTTGATGGACTCTTTCTCGAAGAAAACCGAGATGTTCAGATCCTTGAGCTCGCGAATGTATTTCAGGCAGTCCAGCGTGTTGCGGGCAAATCGGCTGATTGACTTGGTGATGATCATGTCGATGTTTCCGTCATGGCATTCTTCGATCATGCGATTAAACTCGTCACGCTTTTTGGTGTTTGTACCTGTGATTCCGTCGTCCGCGAATATGCCTGCCAGCACCCATTCCGGATTCTTGGAGATATATTCGGTGTAGTGTTCAATCTGGGCCTCGTAGCTTGTGGCCTGCTCATCGCTGTCAGTACTGACACGGCAGTACGCTGCGACTCGGAGCTTTGGCTTCTCAGCTTTTTTGATGTTGTTCCCGACCTGTCTTTTTGCCGGGATGACCATTACATTTCCCATCAGCTCACCTCGCTATCGATCAGGCTGTAAATGTATTCGGCCTGCGTTACCGGGTTATCGAAATGTTTCTTAATGTCCCGGATCGTAAAAATGGTCGGAGCCGTGAGCACTTTTTCCTTCGGTGTGCGATTCAGTCTGCCAAGGGCAGCAGCGCGCTTCACAAGCTCCACCTGTGCATTCTGGAAGACCATCTCATCGATGATGGCCGGATAGAAATCATCACCGATGTAGTGCTGCGTTTTTAACAGGCGCTTAGCGGTTCCGTGGTAGGTGTCGATTCCGGCTTTAGCGGCAGCGTCTTTCAGGCTCAGCCCAGAAAGGTAATTCTCATAGAGCTTTCGGAGCTTACCGGCTGCGTCTTCGTCGATTACCGCGATACCGTTTTCAATCCGGTATCCGAATGGTGTATGCCCCATGTATTCACATCCTTTCCTTAAGCGTAAGTCCGCATTTTAATTCAAAGGCAATCTCCTCGCGGGAAAGCACTTTGATGCAGGTTACGGTATTTTCAAACAGCGCTTCATCGAAGTCTGTCAGCATGGCTGCTTTTTCTACATAGCGCAGAAGCTCCTTTGCTGCCGTGACATGTGCACCGTCGCCGCCGATGGCTTTGCTGAGCGTATCCATCTCTTGGCGGTAGCGGTCTGCCTGTGATAAAAGCGTGTTGTTTTCTTCGTTGTAAAGAATCTGGTCGATGTATCCCTGCGCCATCAGCTTTGTAAGGGTTTCACGCTGCTCGGCATTTTCCAAGAGCAGAGTCTGGATTTGCTGAATCCGGCGCATAGGTGCATTGGTACAGCCATTTTGTAATGTTTCCACATAAGGCTTCAGGACTATGCTGTGGGCGAAAATCAGCTTATTGATCATCGTCACAAATGCTGCCTTGACCGTGTCGTCACGGATGTACTTTATAGAACAGCGGCTCTTGTCCTCAATGTGGGTGTTACAGCACCACGCGGCATATTTATGTGTCGTGGTAGAGTGTATCCGGCGCTTAAAGGTATCACCGCACTCACCGCAGACAATCCTGCCGGAAAAGCAGTAGCGGCTTTGATACTTTTCGCTGCCCTTGATGATGCCTTTTTCCTTGCCGCGCTGTGCGATCAGTGCGTTTGCCGCCTCAAATACCTCACGGCTTATGATGGCTTCGTGATGATCGGACATCGCGTACCGGTCTTTCTGGCCGTAATTGATGTGGCGGTTGAATTGCGAATCGGTGTAGGTTTTTTGAAAAATCACATCGCCGGTGTATTTCTCGTTGCTGACCATGCCGCGCACTGTTGTAGGCGTCCAGCGTCCTCCCTTTTTGGTGGGTATGCTGTTTGCATTCAGCTCGTCCGAAATGGCGTGCGTGCCTTTGCCGGAAAGCACCTGTTTAAAAATCCAGCGTACCGTCTCGGCTTGTTCAGGATTTATGACCATCTGCTCGCCATCCCAATTGTAGCCGTAGGGCGGATAGCTGAGTTTGAAGGTGCCATTCTTGAATCGTCGCTGTATGGACCATTTGTTATTCTCGGAAATGGATGTAGACTCCCCCTCGGCCATGCTGCTTAAGATGGCGAGAAAGAGCTCACTTTCCATAGAGCTTGTGTTCAGGTTTTCCTTCTCGAAATAGATCGGAATGTCCAGTTCGAGTAGCTTGCGGACCATCTCCAGACAGTCCGTGGTGTTCCTTGCAAAACGGCTGATGGATTTTGTGATTACGAAATCGATCTTACCGGCCTTGCAGTCTGCGATCATCTGAAGCAGCGCAGGTCGCTTTTCTTTCTTGGTTCCGGAGATGCCTTCGTCAAAATACAGACCGGCAAACTCCCAATCCTCACGTCCATTGATGTAGTTTTCATAGTGAGTTTTCTGCGCATCAAGACTTTCAAGCTGTGCGTCGCTGCCTGTGGAAACGCGGCAGTAGGCTGCCACTCGGAGGACCTTGGCGGTGGATTTTTTCTTGACGTCTCCACCTAATCTCGTGACCCTTTTCACGGTTTCACCTCCCTTCGGTAGTGTCTATCTATCACTCTAAAAGCACTATTTATCAAGTCATTTTCGGCATAATCTCGGCCAGAAACGGAGAGAAAGATCTCCGGTTCAGAGCTGTTAATTTGTCGAATTGTGACAAGGAAATAAGTCCAGCATCCAGCATGGTTTTCGCAATGGTCTGGGCTCTGTAATAATCCATATCACGTTGGAATTGTTCCTCGGTAAAGAAGTGATCCGTACTAACTCCATCAAGGGCAGCGGCAAGGTCAGCATCGGGTAATGTTATCTGTGTCATGGGTATATCCTCCAGTCCGAGAGGGTTTCTCTCACTTTCCACTGGAGGCGGTGGACCTGTTTTGACGAAGGTAAGCATAAAAAAAGAGGCCCACAAAGGAATAATCCCTGATGGGCCCAAAGAACGTAACCGTATTTAGTTCGGGAGCTTCAGCTTCTGTCCACTGTAGATGATTGTGGAGGTCAGGCCGTTTAAGGTCATGATCTCTGGATAACGACTGCCTTTGCCGAGGAAGCGCTGTGCGATTCCCCAGAGAGAGTCACCTTTGACTACCGTGTATTCCAGATAGGTTACGGCTTTCTGATCAGGATAGATGCGAGTGCCATCATTGGAAAAAACATAGAAGCCGGGATTATCGTCTGCCTGTTTCTGGGCGTTAGCCAGCACGCGGTATGCGCCGAGCTGCGACTTTGTATCGGACCAGCTTTTGCGCACGCGGTAATATCCTGTGATGAGTTTCTCCGGGAAAGTGGCACCGGCATATTTGTCGTAGTAGGTCTGTCCATATCCGGCACGCTTCGCCTGAACAGAAGCACCTTGATCTGCAGGACGTTCATATTGCGTCAGTACCGCCGTGGAAGCGTCTGTGACGGAGGTTGCCGCTTGCAGCGTTTTCAGAAGCGCTTTGTATCCTTCCGAGAGCTCCTTCCAGATGAAGGCAAGCTGTATATCAAGATCACCGATGGATTTGCCGGACGCCTTGGCATATTCCTGAAGGGCCTGCTTGCGTGACCAGTAAGTCCACTGCGCAAGGCCATATCCGGCAGAGTCCTTGACGAAATTGGTGTAGGAGCCGTCATCGACCTTTGCGGTATATTGTGTATCTGAAAGGCCCAGCTTCTTTTCGTAGGTATTCTGCAGATTATTCGGTCTCAATGCCGATTCCGCATAGAGGTTCCCCATCAAACCAGCTGCGCCGTAGGCATTGCCAATCTTGCCGTAAAGGTAATCCCAGATGGCTTTCTCGTTGTCAGTTGCAGCGGCGGGTTCCGTTGTCGCCGTACTGCCTCCGAGCGCAGCCGTCACCTTGCTGGCCAGATCGCCCATCCTGGCATACATCCAGTTTCCGGGGCAGGACTTGTTGGCAAACCAGCGATGCACCGTCAGCACCATTTCATCGGACTTCGGCTCATAAGAGAGCGTCTTGTCCTTATCGCCAAACCACAGGAGCTTCTTCTTGCCGTTTCTCTTGCAGATATCCACGCAAAGAGTGATCAGCTTCTGGTAAACCACATCCTTAAAGGCATACGGCTCTGTGGTATCGGACGCACACTCGATGGTGACGGCCCGCTGATCGTTGGCACTGGAAGAAGAACACCAGGAGCGATTTTTCTCCTCCACATACATACCCACACGACCGTCCACGCCGATGCCATAGTTGCAGCTTGCCTGTCTGGATGTGGGCAGAAAGATACTGCCGAGTGTTTCCACCGAGCATTGCCCCACCACACAGTGGGGCGTGATGCGGTCGATGGAGTGTGTCCTTTGCCCGGAGTGGTTGGGGCTGAGTTTCGTATAAGATGCCAATGAACTGTTTGTGTAAGCCATAATCATTCGTCCTCCTTTTCATTTTCCGCTCTGTCATGGAGCTGCTCCAGCACTGCCTTCAGCTTTTCCGGGATGGGCAGTCCAAGGTGTGCGGCGTTCTCGATGATGCTCACGCCCTCGTTGGACAGATAGAAGAAAATCACTGCCGTGCGAAGCACAGAACCCGTACCGATGACCTGCACATCAAGGATGTGGGCAATTCCCACCAGCAGGAAAATCAGTACCTTCCGGCAGATTCCTTTAAATCCCACCTGACTGTTGAGCTTCTTGTTCGATACGGCGCACATTACGCCCGTGATGTAGTCTGCCACCGCAAACACCACCAGGGCGATGATCAGCCCGTCATTGCCGCCAAGGAAGTAGCCAAGCCACCCTCCCACAGCGGTGAACACCATCTGGATCACATTCCAAAATTCCTTCATGTTGGTAACCTCCGTTTCTCTTGGTTTTGTGTATGAAAAAAGCGGCCGCTCCGAAAAGCAGTCGCTGATTTCAAAAAGATTAAATTGTTAAATCTGCTTCGGCAGCCATTCCCACAAGCGCATATCCTCCTGCCCCAAAGACCACATACACATTCCCCGGAGCTTCCAGCGGTACGCCGCCTGGTTCGCCCAGTAGACCAGAGAATCCACGTCCTGGTAGTAGAGGATGGAAAAGCCGTCCGCGTCTCCAAGGAACAGCCGGGAGATCCAGATGTTGATGTCCTTTGGTATGACCTTCGCCGTGTAGTTCCCGCCGCAGGAAATCTCTAAAAGGTCGGAATGGAAGAAATCATAATCCAGGGAGATGTCCTCGCTCCGGGTAGAGGTTTCCTCCACATCGGAGGTCAGCGTGAACACCTGGAACTCCTCATCCCAGGTGCAGTTGGAACGGCTAATCCTGCCGTAGCTTTTGATGCTGCCGTCCGGCATCTCCACATCAAACCGCTCATACGGCTCGTAGGTCCAGGCGTCCCCCAGACGCAGAAGTTCACATACGGTCGTGTTGTCCGAGCGGTACCCGGCGTAGCCCCCGGAAAAACCGCTGGCTGTCGCCGTGAAGCGCAGGGTGTAGGAAGAACCGGAATACACCCGCACCCGGTTCCCACGGACACGCATTTCCACCGTGTACATGGTAGGATTGCCCCGCAGGTCTGCCGATGAAGTCCTTGCGATCTCCTGGCTGTAGCTGCCAAGGAGCGTGGAACCATTGTACAGTTCCACCGCCTGGGTATCGAAGTTTAAGCAGCAGAACAGGCTGCCGCAGAATACGCCGGCCCGTCCGCTCCCGTTTGCCGGGAAAGCCAGCCTGGCCCGCAGATGCAGTTCCGAAAAGCCGTCATACTGCCACGCAAGCTCCCCATACCCTTCCAGCTGGGAGTAGACACGCTCCATCGAATATTCATCCGACCGCCACACCTCGAAGGAGCCGGAGCGCACCGTCCAGTAATCCGTCTCCAGCACGCCGTAATCCTGGAAGTCCTCATACCAGATGAGCGCCGAGTCCGGCTTCCTTCTGAGCATCTCCAGCGTCAGCTTAAAGCCTTTATCGGGTACGGCCATATTGCCGTCCACATCCTTAAAACTCCTGGGCGCAAGGGCGAAGGTGGCCTCCCCGGCGGTAGGTTCCTCGGAAAAGGCGGAACAGACGCGGAAGCCGTAAAACTGAACGCCTTTGACATCCACCGAAATGGTGATGGTGTGCGTCCCCGCGGAGAGGGACACGCCGGCTGAGAGGGATGTCCAGAAGGTACTCCGCCAGTACGGCCACCACAGGCGGCTTTCCGTGAAGTGCTTTGTGCTGCCGTCCAGCGCCGCATAGATGCCGTTCTTATCCCAGAAGGGATAGCAGAGCCGCACCGCCACATCGTAAGTTCCCGCTGCGTTCACCGTAAAACTGTAGGTCACCGAGCCGTTATCGCCCAGGGTTGCGATGCCGTTTTCAATGGAGACAATGCCGGACGCGCTGGAGTAGCCGTCAGCGTCCCGGTCGATGAAAATAGTTCCGAACTCGGTTTTCTGCTCCTTGCCGTAGGCAGTCAGGTAGCGCCTGCGGTTGTATGTGTCCGCAAGCTGAGGGTACTCGCGGGAAACTGCGTCCGCTCCTTCCATGTAATCGTAGACATGGGGAAAGGCGTAAGGCACCTTGTCATAATCATCCCAATAGGCCACGATAGGGAGAAAGGGCTGGGGCGGCGCGTCACCTGTGAAGTTGTACGCTCCCGTCATCCAGTACCTCGCGGCGTAGTAGGTGTTGGAAACGCCCCGGTAGGTCTCGCCCAGGTTCTCCGGCGTATCGTAAATCTGCCAGTTCCAGCCGTAGGCCGGCATTCCCAGGAAAATCTTATCCGGGTCCATGACCCGGGTGGCGTAATCGTAAATGCCCTCCAGCCAGCTTCTCGGAGAAACCGGCCCCGGCGCGGAGCCTGCCCAGGCCATGCCGTAGCTCATAATAGACGCCGTGTCACAGCAGGAGTCGAGGTCCCCATAGACACACCAGTTCTCGCCGCCCACCGAGCCGTTGACGCTGGTCATCCCTGGCAGGCAGATGTTCATGTGCTTCGTGGCATCGTAATTCTTTACCGTATTGTAGATGTTCTGGAACATGGCGGTTGACGCGGCATGGGTGGAGTAGCCGTCCCCTCGTTCCAGGTCAATGTCGATGCCGTCACACCAGGGATACTTCTCCATGATGCGGATGATCTCCGAAAGGAACATCTCCTGCGCCCCGTTTGTGTTGTCCCGCAGGGCGCGGAAGATGCTGTTCGCCCCGTCGTTTGCCACCGTCAGCAGCCACTTGATATGAGGCCACTTATTGATGTAGGTGAGCATATCCGAAATCGCCACGCCGCTCTCGTAAATCTCCCCGGTGGCCCGCACCTTAAAGGAGAACAGCCCGATCTGGCTGATGCGGTCGCCGTAGTCCCGGAGGGCTTCGTACATCCGGGCATTGCCCATGAACGTCCATACCATGATCTGTTTGCCTTTCAGTGTGTCCATCAGATCGGCTCACCTCCATCCTGCATTTCCTGCATCTCAAACAGCACCCGCGCCGTTTTCCCTTCCGGGAGCGTCACCTTATGCTTGGAATCCCAGGCGGCGCTGTACTGGTAAAAGCCCTCCTTTTTCTCCGGGCTGCCGTTTCTGGTGCATTCCCGTGTGGATGCCAGGAGAGCAAGGTCATCTTCCGCATTCATGGCATTGGGGAATACCGCTATCTGGCCGCCCACACCCTGCGCAAGTTTGACCGAGCCGCCCTCCATATCCGACTTGGGGTAGAGATGGACGTCCAGCCCCGCAGAAGTCTGCCCAAGGTTAAAGAGGATGACCGTTTCCTCGCCCCGCACCACGCCGTTGAACCAGACGGGTGCCTTGACCTCGCCGTTCTCCCGGAACTTTTGGAGGAACACCTCGGTATGGGGCGTGTATCCCGTCAGCGCCGGTCCTTCTTGGAGCATCAGGTCGGTAAAATAAATCGTGCCGGAGCAGTCCGTGATGGTAGGCTTCACGGTAACGCTCACGACACGCATATCCTGTTTCCGGTTAATGACCTCCGCCAGCCGGATAAAAGCGATTTTACCCATCCAGCGTCCACTTCATCTCACAGGGATGGCCTACCCATCCCGTGGCCACCGCACCTGCCTGCAGGAGGATGTCCGTGATATAAAGTATCCCGGTGCAGTTGGTGATGCACACCCGCACCGTGATGGACTTGATCCTGGCGGAGTAATTCTCCGGCGTGATCTTGGCGGAGGTAGATGATAAATATGCCATAGCTGCCTCCTAATACAAATCAATGAATCGGCTCTCCGTGCTGCCGTCCTCATACTCAATGACCACTTCAATGCCCACCTGGGCGTCGTCACTCAGCTTCTCCAGATTTTCCGAGCCGATCTGCGCCGACAAAGTGTAACTGGAGCGGTTGGCGGGATAAACGGTCTGGGACAGGCTTTTGGTCATGCCCGCCACGCCCTCCGCCTTGAAAGACGCCGTGCCGGATGCACCGTTTTCGCCGTCCGCTTCAAAGCCGGAACTGACCCAATAGGCAAGCCCGTCATCGGCGCGGGAGTTCCGCAGCAGATTGAACGGCACCATTTCCCGGATATCGTTATTGGACACCATGCTGGTGCCTTCCAGAGAATCCGCCGCATTGTCCCACTGGCTGGCGGAGCTGCCCAGGTTCTTCAGCGTGGTGGAAAGTTCCAGCACCGTGTTCCACGGCTCCTGCAGATTGTATTCCCTGCGGACGATACGGGTAGTAACCGAAAGCCCCAACTCCTTATCCTCCACACGGACGTAATCCCCAAGCTCCCAGGCTTCATGCTCGTAGCCTGTCAGCACGGATAAGTCCATCGCATTCAGCACATAAGAGATAGTGGGTTTTGCATAATCCGCCAGCCGCATTTCAGCATACTCTTTCATCTGATAGGGATTCGTGAAGGAGGAGCAGTCCAGGGTAGAGATACGGATTTCATTGGTATAAGTGAAATCCTCCACATAGGCTTTTCCACCATTGATGTCCGCAAAGGTCATCCCTTCCGCGCCCACAGCGTAGAGCCTTGTCACAAGCTCCCTGGTATCCACCACACGCTGGATGGATTTCATGTTCTTCCTGTAGGCAAACAGCGCGCCGCTGTCCCTGCCGTTTACCGTCAGCAGATGCACCAGACGGTTGGGACAGTCAAAGACCAGGTCGCCGCCGTGGAGGTCTGCTGTATTTCTGAGGATGGACAGGGCATTCTTTTCCGTACTGGTCCAGGTGCGCTTTGTCCGCACCGTCACCGTGCCAACGCTCCACTCGGTGCCCTCTAAGGCGTAGGCCATTGCGGTCTCCGGGTATTCCGCTTCAAAGGTTCTTTCTTCTTTGCGGACAGAGAATGTCAGGTCATAGAACTCCGCCTCCGCATACACCTCGGTCACGGCGCTGCCGTCCGTATCCCTGGTATCGGTGACCGTCCTGACCTTGTACATATCGTCCACGATCTGGATCTTCTTTTCGCTATCGATATACCCCCGCTTGCCATCTCGGTAAGGAATTTTAAAGGAAAGGGTGTCCTCGCCGTTGATCTCGCCCGTGACAATGATGTCGTAGGCATTCTCCAGCACTGCCTCCCAGGCGCCGTTCCTGTCCAGCACCACCGGCCTTGCGTAGCCGATCTTCTCATATGGCGCTTTCGGGATGTCATAGAGCCGGATGTCGATGACCTTCGGCGTCCGGGAAGTATCGGAAGTCGTGAGCGTTACCCGGAAACGGATATATGTGCGGTTGGGAGAAGTCAGCCGCCCGTCTGCCGGGACTGCCGCCCAATCGCTCCAATCGGTGAGGTTGTCACTGGTTGATGTCTCCACAAGGGAAACCGCTGTTGTGCCGGAAATATACTCGTTGGTCACAGACACACGTCCCGTGCCGGAGAGATTGCAGTTAGCCGCCGCTGTGGTCAGCACGCCCTCGGACGGGTACACACCGCCGGATGCCCGGAGCGTGACTGCTCCCGGCTCGGTGATACCGTCCACGCTCCCGGAGGTATCCCCGGCATTCGCCATCAGGGAGGAGCGGAAATAGTCCATCAAATCCTCTGCGGTAAGCTGGGTATCGCAGTCTAAGAACCAGTCGTCCAGCCCTCCGGCATACCAGTAGGAATCGGCGTGCATTCCAAGGATCAGGTCGGCTGTGCAGGAACGGTTCAGTTCCCCGGTAAAAGAGAGCTTCTCCGATGCCCACACCGTGCCGCTGTCGCGGTCGCCCACCACATACTGTGCCGTCTTGTTATCCGGCTCAATAAGACAGGCGATAAAGTACCAGCCGCCGTTTACCAGAGAAAAGGACGGCGTGACCGACTCATCCAGAATCAGGGAGCCGGTATCGTCATAGAGCATGATCCTCGGCCTGCCACGGATAAGGGACAGGTAGAAAATCGGCTGCCCCGGACCGTATCTTGTGTTGAAGATTGGGCAGTAGGTGTTTCCCACAGAATAAGTGGTCGGCGACATCCAGCCGCCGCAGAGGATGCGCTCCCCAAGCTCTGCAAAAATGGTGCCGTCATTGGTAACCTTCAGATAGGTCTGCTCTGTGGAAGGATTATTGATGTTAAAACGGAAGTAATTGCCTTTCTGCCCGCTCCGCATCGATGCGGTGGTTCCGCTCCAGTTGTTAATGAAAGCGGGTCTTTCCGCACCGGAGGAATCCAGGAGATTGTTGTTTTCATCGGGAGCAGACTCATTCATCCGCCAAAGGCCGCCCTTTGCCCACTCGGCCGGGAACTCCCCGGTAAAGTCCGTCTGTTTATTCAGTATCGCCTTTAATGCCATCGCCGCTCACCTCCATCTGCTCCTTGCCTGTATTTCCAGCCCCGCAAATACAGCGTTTGCCGCTGCCACAGAGACTGTATTGCCGCCCACAGAAAGCGTGGGAAAATTCAGCTCCTCCAGATAGGGCAGCCCGTTTCGCACTGTAGTACCGTTTTCATCCTCCACATAGGCAGTCATGCGGTCGGTATCCACCACCAGCGTTTCACCCGCCGCAAGGGAGGCATTGACGATTTTTAGTTCCTGCCCGTTGGTGGCGATGCTGATATAGTTTCCTGCTGCGGAGGTAATTTCTCCCTCAATGCGGTAGATGGGATTGGACTCCATGTTCCCGGTATGACGGGTTATGGAGTGACTGCCCTCCGCCGTGACAGAAAAGTTTTCATCCTCGATGGCGTAGCCAAAGGGGTCAGGGCAGAAAAAGGTCAAATCAAAGCTGCCGGAGGAGCGAAGGAGCCGTTCGCACTCCACCGCCGCGTTCAGCCTCGCCATAAAATATCGGTCCGGCACATCGTCCAGGATGAGCTGCTTCAAGCCGCCCACCGGGTCAAGCCACGCAGCGATATCGTCCAGCGTGGAAACCAGGGCGTGAAAGCTGTGCCTTGGGAAGATGCTGCAGGAGACCACGATCTCCCGATAGTCAAAGTCCGCCCCAAAGTCGGTAACTCCATACTTTCCGGGGACGGTGGTGGTAAAGTTTCGGAGCCGACCGCAAACCTGCCAGGAGGTCAGCCTTGCTTTCAGCCCCATGCTCTTTGAAGTGACGTCATTGTATGAAAAGCCCAAAGCATATCCCTCCTTTATGCCGTACTGAACCGTCCCTGGGCGCGGGAACCGGTCTGGATCAGGTTGTAAAGCTCCTGGGAAATTCTGCGGATATCGTCCTCACTGCGGACAATCATCTGCTGGATGGTGATGAGGGTTCCAAAGGAGGAACTACCCACGCCTCCCATGCTGCCGGAAACAGAGCCGACCGTCCCGCTTGCGTCAAAGGCAAAGTTTGATGGAACCGCCGATTGCATATCTGCTGCCAGCCCGTTCATCACGCCAAGGATGCCGTTGTTTAAGTCCTCTGCGGCACTGATAGCTGCGCCTGCGCCATCCTCGATACCGCCTGCAAGTCCCTGGGTCAGCATATCGCCCACCCACGCCATTTCTCTGGACGGGGAGGAAATGCCGAAGAAGCCCTTGATTTTACTGAGCAGGTTCGAGCAGAAGCCGCTGACCTTGTTCCACAGCCAGCTTGCCGCATTCCCGATGCCGTTCCAGATGCCCTTGATAAGATTCAGGCCAATGTTTGCCATCTGGGACACACCGCCGGCAAAGCCCTTCACAATGGCAGAAATGATCTGCGGCACCGCCTTTACGATTTCCACGATGATTTTCGGAAGATTGGTGATCAGGGCCACAAAAAGCTGTACGCCGGCCAGGATGATCTTATCGATGTTCCCGACAAGGGCGTTGATGATGCTTGTGATGATCTGCGGAATCGCCCCTACAATGGTAGTGATAATGGTGGGCAGGTTCTGAATCAGGGAAATCAGCAGGTTTACTCCGGCGTCAATAATCTGCGGGATACTGCCAAGGATCGCCGTCACCAGCCCATCGATGATCTGCGGGATTGCCGCCACAATGGCCGTGATGATCTCCGGCAGTGCGGAAATCAGGGAGGTCAGCAGCTGTATCCCGGCATCAATGATTTGTGGGATCGCCCCAACGATAAACTCCACCAGTGCCGTGATGATGGCGGGCAGGGCCGCAATCAGCACGGGGATCGCGTCCAGGAGCCCCTGTGCCAGTCCCAGAATCAGCTGCAGGGCAGCGTCCAGGATCATGGGTAAGTTTTCAATCAGCGTCTGCACGATCTGCGTTACCACGAGGACGATCTGCGGAATCAGGGTAGGAACCGCCTCGGCAATGCCCTGCGCCAATGTAACAATGATCTGCGCCGCACTCTCCACCACAGCCGGAAGGCTCTGGATAATGCCGGAAAGCAGTGAGGTCAGCATCTGCATCCCGGTGTTTACAAACTGCGGCAGCATGGAAACAGCCGTGTTCACCAGCCCCGTAATGGCCCCGGCAAAGGCTTCATCCGCCCCGTCCACGCCGTTGGCCATGTCGGTAAAGGCGGAGATGACTTCTGAAATTGCCGGGAGGAATTCCGCCCGGAGGCTGTTCTTCACATTGGAGATGGTCTCCCCAAGCCCCGCCAGGTTCTCGTCAAGCTGCGCCTGTCCTTCTCTGGAAGCCACCAGCGCCTCATTGTTGCGGTAAAACGCGCCGCTCGCCTCATCATAGGCTCCGGAGAGGGTCTCCATGATCAGGCGGTTTCTCTCGCTTTCACTGGAACAGGCAGCCAGCTTCTCGTTGAAGGCATCCTCGCTGATGCCCACCCAGTTTAAGGCGTCCGCCAGGGAGCCGGTGACCTCGCCCACCTTGGCTGTTTCGTTAGCGGACTCGATCATGCCCTCGATGGGGAGGGCATCGCCGAAGGTACCGTAAACGCCAGCCGCGATATTCGTCCATTTAGTAATGTCCTGCTCGTTCTGGGCAAGCTGCGCCAGGAGCTGGGAGGCTTCCGTGGCCGTGTCCGTATCGCCCAGAATCTTGTAAAACTCGTTGTAAGACTTCTGCGCCGCTTCGCCGCTGTAGCCGGCCGCTTCAAAAGCGGTGGTCAGCTTGCCCTGTGCCACCCTGTATTCCTCCGTGGCTTCGTCCAGGTTCCAGATGGCGCTGCCAAGCTCCTTGATGCCGTTTAGCGCCGCCTGGATACCAGAGGAGATGAGGTTGCCCATCGCCACCGTAGCCACCGAAAGGCCGGAGCCTAATTTGTCCGCCCCTTCGGAGGCATCCTCCAGCGAATCGCCCAGATCCTCCGCCACATCCCCGGCGTCCTTCATCCGCTCCCGGTTTTCCCGAAGTTCCCCGGAAAGCTGGGAGATGTGTCCTTCCAGCTCCTTTGCCTCGCTGGAGCCCTTGCCGTACTGCAGCACGGCATTGGAATAGGCACGCTTCATCCCGGCAAGCGCATCCTCCTGCTGGGCAATCTCACGGGAGAGCCGTTCCGTAGCGTCCGCTGCGTCCGTTTCCTCCTGGGAGAGGGCTTCAATAGCGCGCTCATTATCGGAAAGCTCCCGCTCCATGCCGTTTAAGGCGGCTTCGGCGTTGTTTAACTGTATCTGCCAGTTCTGCGTCCTGCGGTCGTTCTCCCCAAAAGAATCGGCGGCATTCCGGAGGGCAGCCCGCAGCGTTTCGATCTTCTGGCGCTGGGCGTCGATTTCCTTGTTCAGAACGGTATTCCTCGCGGAAAGCGCCTGGATGGATTTATCGTTTTTATCAAACTGCGAGGACACCAGCTTCATCTCGGAGCCAAGCACCTTGAAGGACTGGTTGATCTCGGACAGCGCCTTTTTAAATTCCTTCTCGCCCTCAATGCCAATCTTCAGACCGAAATTATCCGCCACTGACCGCACCTCCTTCCTTCGTCCTCATGGACTTCATATCCCTCGTTTCCGTGTAAACACGAAAACTCGCTCATTCCGTCATTCGTCCTCTCCCCAAAAAGCCATACGGCTTTCCGGGGACCCCGTTAGATTCCATAGGGAATCACATCGTCAATGGTCAGCACCTGCTTCGGCTTTGCGATTCCCATAAACTGCTTATGGCATTCCCAGAGATCCATAAGCAAACCAAACGGCATGAGCCACACCTCATCCTGCGAGAGACTCAGATGGGCCATGCCGTAATACAAAAGCCGGGTAAACAACTCCTCGTCGCTTACCCGGCCGCTGTGTTTTTTCCCTCTTGCTCACTTTCCACGTTCCGCTTGGTACCCCGGTACATCGTCTCCATGATGGCGTCCTTGTAGTCGGTCAGTTCCATCGGGGAGGTGAGAAGCTCCACCTCATCGGCGGTCAGTTCCGGCCTTTTGTCCTCCGGGTGTTTCAGATTGTGGGCGAGAATGGGCTGGTTGCAGAGAAGGGTGATGAGCCACACAATCTCGTCCAGCGCCATTTCAAAATTCTCTGCTTTCATCAGCTTCTCGCCCAGGTTTTCCAGGCCGCCGTAGCGTCCGGCGATCTGCTTTGTAGCACGGGTGGTCAGAAGCATCTCATATTCCACGCCGCCGATGGTGACCATCGCTGTTCTTTTATCCATGACTCAGATCCTCCTTAACCTTCGCCGTCCAGAGAGGCCGCAGTGGTTTCCGCATAGGACGGTTCGTAGACTTCCTGGTACCAGTTGGTGATAGTCGATGCGGACACGCCAGCGTCCCCCTCGGTGACCTCGGCTTTCCAGGGGTGCTTGCCCTGGCCGTCCACCTTGTTGCGGCGCATGACCGTCCCCTCGATGGTGGGCGTGGAGAACTCAATGCTCTCGCCCTTGGTAGTCAGGTTGGTAGCAGGGATGCCGAACTTCACCTTGTACAGCCAGAAGTATCGGTACTTGCCGTTTGCTTTCTTTGCACGAAAGCCAATGGCTACAGGAGCGCCGCCGTCCTCGCTGGCGGAGATGATGACGCCGTTCTGGTCGATCACCGCTCCCGTCAGGTCAGATGCGGCGGCTGCGCCGATATCATCCACGCCAAGGGTGAGGGTGCCGCTCTGGAACTCCTTCACCACCTCCGCAGCGCCATCGTCCGCATACAGCGTTGCCTCCGCAAGCTCCACGGAAAGCTCTGCGGTCATGGCTTTCGCAAGGGATGTAGGGGTGGCATAGGTCTCGTTGCCGTCCTCGTCCTCCGTGATTTTTGAATAGAAAAGTTTATCAAGGCCAATGGTAGCCATATCTCATTCCTCCAATCTACCGGCGAGCCGCCGGGAGCAATTCGCGCACCAGCTTTTGCGCTGATTTGACTTTATCGCCCGCGCCGTTACGCCGTTCATACTTTAAAGTCCGTATAGTTTCGCCACGTCAATGGCATAGTGGTGGTAGCCGGTATCATCCTCATGCCCGATATACCGTCTGTCCGTAATGGTAAAATCAGCGGCAAGCAGGGTCTTGGAAAGCTGCTTTTTCCGCTTCAGATAATTTCCCCTGGAGAACAGGGAGAGCCGTGCTTCCTGAGTCTCATATTCCGGCAGATTATCGGCATGAAGCTCGTAGGTATCCGCAAGCGGCGTGACCACCACGTACTCCTCCGGCGGCTCATCGGAGAACACGCCAGTCTCCACAGGCAGGCCGCAGTTTGTGACTGCTGCCTTGATTTCCGAAAGTAAACTCAAATATTCTCCACCTCCTCGTCCAGCTTTGCCTTCATGGCGCTGATACAGGCGTTTTTGGATGCCGATCGGGCGGGCTTCAGAAACGGCTTTGCAGGCTGGCCGCTTTTGCCGTATTCCAGGATGGTGGCGATTTTGGCGTTGCTGTCGCCGTCAGAACGGGGTTCGGAAAAGCCCACCTTTATGTCAAAATCCCCGTTCCTGTCCTGCAGGGCGGGAGAAGTGCCAAGGGAGCGTAAAAGCTCCCCAGTGCTTCTGGAGTCATACTTTGTCCCGCTGCCAATGACAGACTGCAAATTGGAGCGCACCTTGTCCTCCACGACCTCTGCGCCTGCCTCCAGCACTTTCGGGATGATCTCATCCGTCTTATCCGCCAGCCGGGATACCTTCATCAGAAAGTCCTCCGGCATTTTCCATGTTGCTTTAGCCACCCGCTTTCACCTCCGTCCCCAGTACCTCCAGATACATCCCTCTGCCTTTGACATCCTCTACAGAAGTGATCTCGAAGGTATGCCCGTCACAGAGGATTCGCATATCCGTTGTTATTTCCACACCTGGAATGACTCGGAATCGGAACAGATCGGTGGCCGTAGAGAAGGACGCCATGTTTGCCCATTTCTCACTGCCATGCCGACCTTCCCGGTATGCCCGAACCTCTGCCACGGTCACATCTGTTTCCGTCTTGAAGCCGTCCTCATCCTGTATGAACTGTTTCTCTACGATGGAAATGAAGGTGTTCATCTTGCCAAAGCTCATACTCACACCTTCCAATCCCGGTCAAGCCGCAAGAGAAGATTCACTGTATTCCACACCTGCTGTGCCGCATTGGTGTTGTCTGCGAAGAAGCCGCCTGTGGAGCCATCCCTGGACTCATAGAAATGCGATGCCAGCATGATCACCGCCTGTTCGGTAGTGGCCGGCATCGCATTTTCTGTGTAGTAGCCCTCCGGGATATGCTGGTAGCTCTCTGCATAGGAAACGGCAGCGGCGATGTAGCCCTTCAGAAGCTCATCATCCACCGAATGCTCCAGAATGAGATTGGCTTTGACCTTAGAAAGAAGTGCTTCCATCACCACTGCCTCCCTTCATTAACCAGCAGATTTCTGCGCCAGCACCTTGATGGCTTCCGGCAGGATCAGCTTGCCGTCCACACGCTGGGAAGCAAGGAAGCCAACCTGTCCGGTAGCGGCATACAGTTCGTTGAGGCGCTTGAAGGAACGACCCTGGCGGTCAGCGATCCAGTAATAGCTGAAATCACCGAAGGCGATGGTCTTGGCGTCTGCTGCAATGGCAGGCATATACGCAGAGGTGCGTACCGGCTTACCGAGCAGCAGGTCAGGCGCACCTGCGGTCAGGGAAGGCTGCCAGAGGTACTGACCCTGGTTGTCCTTCAGCTTGCGGATAGCCTTGATAGTGGAATCGTTCAGCACCCACACGGCATTTCTTCGGTAAGGGGCCTTCAGAGAGTAGAACAGGTCGATCAGTTCATCGGCAGTGATCGCCGTAGCGGACGCAGCAGTCACACCGACTTCTGCACCTCCGGTCTCTGCCAGCACACCCAGGGGTTTGCCAGTACCGTCTCCAGTGAAGAAGGACTCCTCCTCCTTGGCACCGATACGACGGGCAAACTCACGGGAGATGTAGCTCTCCAGGTCAAAAACGCTGTCGTTGAGCAGTTCCTCGGAAACCTTGATCATGGTGCCCAGCTTGTAAGCACCGATGGACACCTGCCCGAAGGAATCATCGCTCTCCAGGTATGCGCCCTCCTCATCGATCCAGGACGCAGTGCCCTTGGTGGCTACCACGGGGATCTTGCGGTCGCCGCTGGAGGTCTGAATGATTTTTGCCAGCTGACGGAAGATGTTCTCTTCCTCCAGAGCTTCTACCAGAGTACGCTCATACTCGTCAGGAACCAGATACCCGCCCTCGGAATCGGTACCGATCTGAAGGGCGTTCATCACGGTGGGCATCGGAGTCTTGGAGCGCATCATGTTCCAGAAGTTCTGGCGGTACTCATCGGTGGCACGGCCGGTCTTGGCAGTCTCCTTGCCGTTCATGGGCTTGCCGGTGAGGGGCTTGTTCACCGGACGGTTCAGCTCCGCATCCAGCGCCTCCTGGCGCTCCAGACGGGCAATCTCCTTGCCCAGGTCGGTGATTTCCTGCTCCATGCGGGAGTAGGTGGCATCGTCCTCAGCAGACAGCATACCTTTTTCGTTTCTGTGGGAATCCAGGAACGCCTTGGTGGCCTCCCAGGCTTTGGCGCGCTTTTCACGCAGTTCAAGAATAGTCATAGTCGTTATCCTCCTTAATATTTCATCAAATTAAGCCGCTCGTAGAGACTATCCACGGAGCGGCCCTGGGGTTTAGGGTTTTCAGTTTTCTTAGGATTGGTCTTACATTTCGCTGCGATTTTATCCATGAGGGAATTGACCACAGCGGCTTTGGAATACAGCATGGACACCGCAGGCGGCTCCATATCCTCCGGGACTTCGGAGCGTTTCATGACTTCATCTGCAAAGCCAAGTTCTATTGCCTTGCTCGCGTCCATCCAGGTTTCGGCATCCATGAGATGAGAGAGACGTGCGCGGGACAGACCGGTCTTGATCTCATAGGCGTTGATGATGGAATCCTTGACACTCGAGAGCATCTCGATAGCTTTCTGCATCTCTGCGGTATCGCCCATCGCCACGGTCATAGGATTGTGGATCATCATCATGGATACGGGGCTGACCAGCACCTTTGTGCCAGCCATAGCGATCACACTTGCAGCAGACGCCGCAATGCCATCGATCTTGACCGTGACGTTGCCCTTGTAGTCCATCAGCATATTGTAGATTTGTGCCGCTGCCACGCAGTCGCCGCCGGGAGAATTTATCCAGACGGTGATGTCGCCGGAGCCTGCCATCAACTCCTCCTTGAAAAGCTGGGGCGTGATATCATCATCAAACCAGCTTTCCTCTGCGATGGTGCCGTTCAGGAACAGCGTTCTCTCCACTGTTTCCGGCTGATTCTCCTGATTCCCCACCGTCAGATTCTTCCACTTCCAGAACTTCTTCATCGGGGTTTTCCTCCTTTCCGTCATCGTTCGGTTGTGTATCTGCAAAAGCTCCGGCGTTGCCAAGCGGGAGCATATTGCCGTTGATAAGGTAGAGATCGCCGCCATCCTCGGCAGGGATGCGGTCCATATTCTCCAGCTCACGGATGTCGTTGGCGCTCATCCAGCCGTTCTGCCTTGCCGTAGCGTAGCCGTTCATGCGGCTGGCATAGTCGCCACGGAGCAACCCCTCCACATTGAACTTGGTAAAATACTGTTTCTTTTCCTCTGCGGAAAAGAGCGTCCGCTGGATGGACTGCTCCCAGCGCACCAGCCAGGGCTCCAGTGTATATTTCACGAACTCCAGCGACTGTTGCTCAATATTGGAGAAACTGGACTTTTCCAGGTCGCCAACCATATGGGGTGGCACTCTGAAAATACGTGCGATCTCGTTGATCTGAAATTTTCTCGTTTCCAAAAACTGCGCCTGTTCCGGGGAGATGCCGATGGGTGTGTATTTCATGCCCTCTTCCAAAACGGCGATCTTATTAGCATTGCCGCTGCCGCCGAAGGTGGACTGCCAGCTCTCCCGGACACGCTGTGGGTCTTTAATGGTCCCCGGATGCTCCAGAACACCGCCGGGTGCTGCGCCGTTAGCAAAGAACTTCGCACCATACTCCTCACAGGCAATGGCCATGCCGATGGCGTTTTTCGCCATAGCGATAGGGCTGTAGCCAACCAGCCCGTCAAAGCCAAGCCCTGGGATGTGCAGCACGTCCGAGGGCTTCAGCCGCACGACCGTGCCTTTAACTGTTGGCGCATCGTCCGTGCTGACCGTGTATTCGTAGTAGAGCTTGCCGTCCCTGTCACGATCCACCGTCATCCGGTCCGGCATTAGCGGATAGAGGGCAATCACCTCGCCTTTGCCGTTGCGGATGATTTGGGCGTAGGCGTTGCCCCACAGGAGAAGGTGAGTCATGAGCGTTTCCCGGAACACAAAGGAACTCATCTCCGGGTTCGGCTCATCGTGGAGGAGTAGATACAGCGGATGATCGATGGCCTTTTCCTTGCCGCCGTCCTCCTTGTAACGGTAGAGGTGGAGCGGCAGTCCCGCTACAGCTTCCGCCAGGATACGGACACAGGAATACACCGCCGTCATCTGCATGGCGGAGCGTTCATTGACCCGTTTGCCCGCCGAGCTGCTGCCAAAGAAAAAGCTGTAGGCGCTGCCCGTAGTGCGGTTCTGGGGCTTATCCCTGGAACGGAAAAGCCCTGAAAAGATACCCATATGTGATCACCATCCTTCCTCAAATAAACAAAAGGCCCCGGCTGTCGTAAACCGAAGCTCCCGTATCGTTGCCACAGCGGATCGCACGGTCAAGCCCCATAATGGTGGCGATGGCTCCGTCGATCTTCTCTGTGGATTTTTCCTTGTCCGCCTTGATGTTGCCTGCCGGGTCGGTGCGGATGTAGATGTTGTCCATCATCCACCGCAGCACTGGGTGCCCGCCGTGGGCGATTTTCTCCTCCAGCACCAGCTTCATCAGTTCCTTGGTCGGTGGGGACATATCCTTAAAACCCTGACCGAAGGGAACGACTGTAAAGCCCATGCCCTCCAGGTTCTGCACCATCTGCACCGCGCCCCAGCGGTCAAAGGCGATCTCCCGAATATTGAACCGTTCACCCAGCTGTTCGATGAATTTCTCGATGTAGCCGTAGTGGACCACATTGCCTTCAGTAGTCTGCAAAAAGCCCTGACGTTCCCAAAGGTCATAGGGAACGTGGTCACGGCGGACACGCAGATCCATCTGTTCCTCCGGTATCCAGAAGTATGGAAGGATCACATATTTGTCATCTTCATCCTCCGGTGGGAACACCAGCACAAAAGCCGTGATATCCGTAGTAGAGGACAGGTCCAGACCGCCATAGCAGACGCGACCTTCCAGATCATTCTCGTTTACGGCAAAGGAGCATTTATCCCATTTATCCATCGGCATCCATCTGATAGCCTGCTTTACCCATTGATTGAGCCTGAGCTGCCGGAAAGCATTCTCCTCAGCGGGATTTTGTTTTGCGGACTCGCAGGCGGCTTTTACCTTATCGATGCCGACCGTAATACCGAGAGAGGGGTTTGCCTTTTTCCACACTTTTGGGTCCGTCCAATCATCAGACTCATCTGCGCCATAGATCACCGGATAGAAGGTCGGATCGATTTTGCGTCCGGCCAGAATATCCTGTGCCTTCTGGTGCGTTTCATAGCAGATAGACTTTGTATCCGTACCGGCAGTCGTGATAAGGAAATATAAAGGCTGCATACGCGCATCGCCAGAGCCCTTGGTCATAACATCAAAGAGCTTTCGGTTGGGCTGCGTGTGCAGCTCATCAAATACCACGCCGTGGATATTAAAGCCGTGTTTACTGTAGGCTTCTGCAGAAAGCACCTGATAGAAGCTGTTGGTAGGAGCGTAAACTATACGCTTGGTGGCCGTTAGGATTTTGACGCGCCGGTTAAGCGCCGGACACATCCTGACCATATCGGCTGCCACTTCAAAAACAATGGACGCCTGCTGACGATCCGCAGCGCAGCCGTAGACCTCTGCACGTTCCTCACCGTCGCCGCATGTGAGCAGGAGTGCCACCGCAGCGGCCAGCTCCGATTTGCCCATCTTCTTGGGTATCTCAATGTAGGCGGTATTGAACTGTCGGTAGCCGTTGGGCTTGAGCGTTCCGAAGATATCTCGGATAATCTGCTCCTGCCAGTCAATTAGCTCGAAGGGCTTTCCGGCCCATGTGCCTTTCGTGTGGCACAGACACTCTATAAAACCGACCGCGTAATCCGCAGCGTCCTGATTGTAATAGGAATCCTTAGCTGCAAACTGCGTCGGTTTATATTTTTTCAGCTTACGGATAGCCGGTCACCTCCTTCCGAAAAGCATAAAAATAAGCCGCCTGAGCGACTTCTTCCGTAACGAGGAACAGAGCCATCCGGCTCAGTCCCAAGGGCATATTCAAATGCCGTTTCTTAGTTGTAGTTGTTCAGCAGAATGCAAAGCGCCATTTCTGCTTCCTTGCAGGTAGGCTCTACATCCCATTCTCTGTCATAGTTGCATACGATCTGGCCATCAATCTTGATCATCAGCTTGCTGATCTTGCCGCCGTTGATCCCGTAGGTCTCGCTGGGTTCCTCGTAATGCTTCACCCAGTAGTGACAGACCTTGTACTTATCCTTAATGTTGGCATCCGGGATGCCGATGGTTCCTTCGCTCCACATACCCGGCACCTCCTTAGTTCAGCTGGAAGCGGATGCCCATGATCTCAGAGGGCTCCTCGTCTCCCCAGCGGGTTTCCTGTCTCGTGATGGTGCAAAGGCCAAGCATCGTGCAGCCCTGCGCAGCAAAGGCGTGAAGGTTTTCCATCACCGCTGTGCTCTGGTTTGTGTAAACAAAGGTCTTGATCCCGGCCTCGCGGAGCGCGTCAATGAAATCCTTGACTTCCTTATCCCAAAGGAAATCGTCCATCTCCAGTTCGTCTTCCTTACGGGAAAGGCTCTGTGTAAAAGCGCGGTAGGCTTTGCAGGTTCCCTGCTCGAAGGGGAATTTCATCGCTTCCTTCTCAGCGTACCAAGTTTTCAGTTCCTCGCTGTCCCAGCCGTAGGTGTCGATGATATGCTGCTTGCGGCTTTCGTGAGCTGCGCGGCGCTCCTCGTATTCGTGGCCGAGGCACTTCAGGTTTTCAAAGTAGGTGTTGTTTGCGTTCATGGTGTTTACCTCCGTTCGTTTTGGTATGTACATATATCACTCTGAAAGCACATAATAGCAAGCTATTTTTGCGTTATTTTCGGGCATAATCTACACAAAGATTCGGGTAGAAAACTGTGTACTTTATGCCTCGCCTGTCAGAATGAAATGCACATATTCCTTGCGGTTTTCTTCGAGGTAAACAACCAGCTCGTAGAAGTCACGTTCGTAGGCAAGGCGCTGGACCGCATTCACATCAAACATGTTCGTCAGGCCCGTGTCGCGGATCGCCAGAATCTGATCCTTTATGGTTTCAGTCATGATCCGCCACCACCTTGCATTCATCTTCACCGTAGGCAATGGAGAGACCGGAACCGTTATCCCAATTCACCATGATGGAACCGATGTCGTCCACGCCGACTACGGTGCCTCTGGTACCAATAGGCGGGGCCTGTACGTCGTCCATCTTCAAAAGCTCGACGCGGCTGCCGGGTTTGAAGCGCTCACGCAGTGCCTGCAGGCGTTCTTTTGAAATCACTCGCATACTGACACCTCCTTTGCCGGTGTGCCGTTACGGAAGGCGGAGCTGCCGGAAAGATTGCGGAGCAGGATTTTGCGCTCCGTTTTGTAATCCGCGCCGATAAAACCGAGGCGGAGCAGAAAGCACCGGAATGCGTATTTGTCATTGTCGGTTTCCTTTTCCTTGGCGGTAACACGTTTCTGGTTCCTTGCCATCTCGCACAGGGCCGTAATGAAGTGGGTGTAGGCTCTGACCTCATCCGGATCAGTCTCGGTGGTGAACCAAGGGAAGGAGAGCTTGTCGTCCTCCTCGGTGATTGGAAGCTCCGTCACATCCAGCGCCTTTTTTATCAGGCTGCCCTTGGCCTCAATGAGCCTGTGCAGGTTATCGAGGGAGTCTTCTGTGAAGCTGGCTTTCGGCATCTGCACCACCAGACCATATTCATTGGAAGCGACCTCTGGCCGCGTATCTTCTTCAGCGGTAAAGCCCGCATCTGAAAGGGCAGCCTTGACTGCTTCGATGGTGGTGTCGTCGGTGCGCTCGTCCCAGACCACCGCTCCGTCTTTTTCGACGGTGATGCCCGCGATAACGTAGGCGCAGGTTGGCATGCGCATGTACACGGGCTTCATGCCGATGACCTCGGAAATGATCCTGACCAGAGCTTTGCGCTCGTCTCCGGTTACGTTGTAGGTTGCTTTCATGGAAAATCCTCCTTTGTGTTTTTTGGTAGGTACATATATCACTCTGAACGCCTGTAATAGCAAGCGTTTTCAGGAAAATATATGCACCAAATCTGGCTGGAGGATTTTGTGTTTAATCGTTGATTACTGACACATCTTCATAAGCGTAAGTCAGGCCGTCGCGCTGAAGCGAAACGCCGTCAGCGGAGCCGACCTGTTCTATATACCTTTTTACAATTACATCGCAGAATTTTTCATCCAGCTCGATGGTGTAGCAGGAGCGATCTGACTGCTCACAGGCGATGAGCGTGGAACCGGAGCCACCGAAAGGATCGAGAACCAGCGTGTTACTCATGCTGGAATTCATAATCGGATAGGCCAGCAGCGCAATCGGCTTCATGGTTGGATGATCGCCGTTCTTCTTGGGTTTGTCATATTCCCAGACAGTGGTTTCCTTTCGACCTGCGTACCATTCGTGCTTGCCGGATTTCTTCCAGCCGAAGAGCACAGGTTCATGAATCCATTGATAAGGGCTGCGGCCCAGAACAAGAGAGTTCTTTTTCCAGATGCAGCAGCCGGAGAGGTAGAATCCCGCGTCGGCAAAAGCCCTGCGGAAGTTCAGCCCTTCGGTATCCGCATGAAACACATATATGGAGGCATCGTCCGCCATCGCTTTTTCCGTGAGCATGAAAGCGTCCAGCAGGAATTGATAAAAGGCGGCGTTTGCCATGTTATCGTTTTTGATCTTTCCTGCGCTGCCTTCGTAGTTCACGTTATACGGCGGGTCCGTCACCACGAGGTTTGCCTTGGCACCTGCCATCAGAAGCTCGAAGGTTTCTGCCTTGGTGGAATCGCCGCAGACCAGACGGTGCCTGCCCAGCGTCCAGACGTCACCGAGCTTTGACATAGCGGGCTTTTTTAATTCTTCCTCTACATCAAAATCATCATCGTGAATGCCGTCTTTCATACTGTCCTTAAACAAGGCATCCAGCTCGGCGGGTTCAAAGCCGGTGAGGGATACATCAAAATCCGCGCCCTGCAGATCCGCGATGAGCAGTGCCAGCTTCTCCTTATCCCAATCGCCGGAGATTTTGTTCAGCGCGACATTGAGCGCCTTTTCCTTCTCTTCGGAGAGCTCCACAACGACGCATTCGACTTCCGTGATACCCATATCGATCAGGACCTTCAGGCGCTGATGCCCGCCGACCACGCGACCGGTTGTCTGATTCCAGATAACAGGCTCCACATAGCCAAATTGCTCGATGGAGCGTTTCAGTTTTTCGTATTCCGGATCACCGGGCTTCAAATCCTTACGCGGGTTATAATCCGCAGGGATGAGCTCGGTAACTTTCTTTTTCTCTATCAGCATATCAGTCCCCACTCAGCGAACTTTTCAAAGCCGCCGACGCGGTCAATGAAAGCTCTCGCTGTTTCTACGATTCTCTCGTATGGAATACCATCTACAGCATCATCACCAATGGCACAGATGAGCTCGACAGGCGTTCCGGTTTCCTGCGCCTTGAGCCATGCGTATATGTTCACGCTGACATCAGCCTTGGACAGATCTTTGCCATGCAGACCACCGCCTGTTACAGAGTCGCCCATATCAGAGCCGAGCTTCCGGTTAACAGCACCGGTATCTACATCGGTGCCGCCGGGCCAGTCACCGAGCGGATTGATCTCGGCCTTCGGATAGGCCTCGCGCAGGTGATAGGTCTTGGCGTTACTCTGGCAGATGATCAGGCGGGCCTCGTCCAGAATGTATTTGCCGTCACAGCCGTAGATGGCATAGATTTGTTTTGCAATCTCCGCCAGCGCTTTCTGCTCTGCTGTTACGGGCATGCCTTTGAAGATGCCATTATCGCCGCAGCGGATGCCCGCGCTCTGATTATCTGCCAGATGTTCATCCTGCGGGACTTCGACATAATCGGACAGTACACGATCACCGCCGATGCGGCAAACAATCGAAGCCACCTCATCATTGGTAATATGAACAGAGCTCTCCGCAACGATATGGCAGACGCCGTGACCGATTAAAACCTCCACGGCGATTTTCGGATTCTCATCTTTTTGGTACGCAAGGTCCACAATAGCACCGGCGATGCGGTCGGCCACTTTGTCGGGATGCGCCGGATTTACTTTTTCATACATATCAGTTCCCTTTCCGAGCGGTAAGAAGCCGCTCCATAACATCGTCCTGTGGAGATATACCGCCGTATTCCGTCATGCAGTTTTCTCGGACAATCTGGAAAATCTCTCCCCAGATGCGGTTCGACTGCGTCATGTATTTATCAGCGATAGCGACATACGGTGATTGAATGGCTGCGCCGGTAGTCGGGTGTTTAGCCAGAAAGCCAAACTCGGAGGTTGCCGCCTCACACTGAATCCACCTTGCAGAAGCCATAGCGTAACGCTCGATCATTTGCGGGGAGATAAGGTGAGAACAACCTCGGTCATTCAGCCACTTCCATGTCGCTTCGTATATTTCCACAGCACAAAGCTGTGTTCCGTCTTTCTGTGTCGCAGAAAGAAATTCAGACGGTTTCGGCATCGTCTCTCCATCAAGGTCAGCGGCCTTGTTGTCAAAGTCGATGACGGTCAATTTTCTTTTCCCCGGATTGCCAGCGGCGATTTTTTCAGCAATCGGCTTTTTCGGCCTGCCGCCGCTACCGGGTTTTGGTCCTCGCTGTCCCATGTTTCACACCTCTTTTCTCCGTACAGGGCTATTTCCTCAAAAACTTACGCGAATTTGCACGCGAAGGTCCACGCCCGTTGTCCGGAAAATCAGTCGTAGAGATTTTGACCGCCCTACCCGGTGGGGTGGTTATGCCAGCGATCACCACGTTCCGCATGAATTCTTGCGTGGCAGCTTTTACAAAGAGCAATCAAATTTGAAGCTTCATGCGTGCCGCCTTCAGCAAGAGGGAGCTTGTGGTGGACTTCCTCGGTAGGAACGTAGAGCCCACGCTCCAGACACACTTCACATAGCGGGTGCTGTGAGACGTAGCGGTCACGGATACGCTTCCAAGCGCGTCCATACCTGCGTTTGGTCTCTGGGCTACGGTCATATTTTTCATAGCGTGCGTTTTCCTGCTTCTCATGCACAGGGCAGTACCTTCCATCAGTCAGGTTGGGACAGCCGGGATAGGAGCAGGGACGCTTGGGTTTCCTTGGCACTTAATCACCTCGCTTTACGCACATAAGAAAAGCCCTGCAGGAGCGGGCTCCAGCAAGGCTTCCGTATGTGTTTCTTTGTCCATCATAATACTATCATAAGAAGCGACTCTTATTCTCTCTCATTTACTCTCATGATGGCGGCAACACAAGAAAGCGCCGTATCGTGCATCCGGTATATATGCTGAATGCTGTAGTGCATCTCCACCGCAATCTTCTCCCACGAGAGGAAGCACAGATACCGCTTCTCCAGCAGGGTTTGCAGTTCGACGTCGGAAACGGCATGGATTGTCGCCATGATTTCCTTCTTCAGCTCAACCAGATTATCCACATCTCGTTTCAGGCTTTCCTCGACCTCGATTATTTTTATGACAGCGGTTTCCACCTTGGAGCCGCCATGATTCGGGTTACGTGGCATATCGCTGTAAACAACGGTGCAAGATGTGGCCAGTTCGTTTAAGGACTCGATCTGCTGGAGCTTGGATTTTATCCGCATATCCAGCGTCCGGGCCTGTGATAAATATTCCTTTGCAGTCATTTTTGTTTCTCCTTCCGCAGCTTTTTGATGAGATACTCCGGATCGACTTTTGACAGGACACCAAACCAGCCGGAGCGGAAGAAGCGCTCGATTTCTGCAAGCTCGCACTCATCATCGGTAAGCCGGTAGTCTTTTACGGCCTGAAGGATGATGGCCTGAGCCAGATTCTCGTATGGGTCCAAAGTCTCACCTCCGAATTTGTGATCCTCGGATTGACTCTGATTTGCATGGATTGTCATTTATAAAGTTCGGCCTTTACAGCGGCAATGAGACTGTTCTGGGTTTTCTCTTTGCTCTGCAGGGCCTTTAAAACGTGATTATCAACAGTACCATCCGTAATAATGTGGTGAATGACCACGGTCTCGGATTGTCCCTGCCGCCAGAGGCGGGCATTGGTCTGCTGATACAATTCCAGCGACCATGTAAGGCCAAACCAGATAAGGGTAGAGCCGCCAGCCTGCAGGTTAAGGCCGTGACCGGCAGAAGCGGGATGTATCACCGCCACCGGGATTTTTCCGGCATTCCAGTCGCGGATATCGGCAGAGGTCTTGATCTCACGGACCTTGAAACGGGCCTTGATACGATCAAGATCGTGCTTGAACCAGTAGGCCACTAATACCGGCTTTCCGTTCGCACCCTCGATAAGGTCCTCCAAGGCATCCAGCTTTCGGTCATGTATCCGAATAGGCTGGCCGTCATCGTCATAAATCGCACCGTTTGCCATTTGCAGGAGTTTGCCGGAGAGGACGGCGGCATTGGCAACAGTGATATCCGTTTCCGGCAGCTGCAATACCAAGGTCTGCCGTAATTCGTCATATCGTTCAGCTTCATCGTCGGATAATTCCACCACGCAGTTGTTTATTACGAGCTCCGGCATCTTCAGATGGTTGGAAGCCTTCATGGAAATCGTGATATCGGAGATTCTCTGATAGATCGCTTTATCCGCACCGGGCAGAAGCCGATAGGAATAAATGATCTGGCCGTTGCGCTTATCCGGTGTGAAGTAGTTGTTCCGATACATGCCGATGAAGCGACCAAGGCGCTGTCCCATGTCCAGAATCTTGAATTCTGCCCACAGGTCCATCAGACCGTTTGCGGAAGGGGTACCGGTAAGGCCCACAATGCGCCTGATCCGTGGCCGCACCTTCATAAGTGCTTTGAAACGCTTTGACTGGTGGCTTTTGAAAGAAGATAGCTCATCCACAATGACGGTATCGAAGTCAAAGGGCAGGCCGCTTTGCTCTATGAGCCACTGGACGTTCTCGCGGTTGATGATGTAAATATCTGCAGGACGCATCAGGGCTTCTTTTCTTTCCTTTTCCGTGCCGACCGCAACAGAGTAGGTCAGGAGTTTTAAGTGATCCCATTTTTCAATCTCGGCGGGCCATGTATCACGAGCAACACGAAGTGGTGCGATTATCAAAACGCGGTGTGCCTCAAAGCTGTCAAACAGAAGATCCAGAAGGGCCGTCAGTGTGATCGCCGTCTTGCCAAGGCCCATATCCAGCAGGACCGCCGCAATAGGGTGTGTTTCGATATAGTCGGTAGCATATTGCTGATAATCATGTGGAACATATTTCATCAAGGATTCCTCCAATCTGGCTCTCGTCATCCAGCACGTAGACGCGAAAGCCAAGCTGCCGCAGCAATCGGTGTCTCGCTTCCTGCAAAGGGCGCGGTGCCTTGCCGGGAGCCTTGACCTCTACAAAGGCTATGCGGCCACCCGGCATCAGTACGATACGATCCGGCATGCCATCAAAGCCGGGACTCGTGAATTTGGGGGCCAGACCGCCACGAGCCTTTACTGCGTCAGCAAGTTTTTTCTCTATTGTCTTTTCTTGCATATTTTTCCTTTCATCAGGCCGTTAAAACAGGAAGGTGCAAGGTGTATCAATGCCATTTACTGAACTTTTTCTTAGGCTGAAAAAATATGCTCCTAATAGAATTTTTGTATAAGACTTTGATAGACCTTGCACTTCCCATGAAATCAGGTCAGAAAATCATCAAAATCGCCGTCGTCTTTTTTCAGGCACAGGCCCTTAAAGAAACGCTTCCTCTTGACCGCAATCCGCTCGTAGCCAGCGTTTTCCAGCGCAAAATAGAAGTCTGCGGTGCTGCGGACATACTCGTTGGTATCAAGGCAGTAATTCCGATACGCCTGATATAGCGCCGAGGAGCTCTCCTTATACTCAGCGCCGACATCGCATTTATCTTCGATAAAGTGTCCAAACCAGTCATTCTGGGCGCGGTATTCATCAATGGCTTTCTGTACGCATGCCGGAACCGGGATTTTGTAATCAAGTTCAATGACCTTTTTGGCACCTTCGATTACCCACGCGAGGATACTCTCACCGGCATTGGTATAGAGGTATTCCGCGTAGTTCTTCTTATCACCGGCACCTTCGATCTTGGCGTCAAACGGGATCACAATAAGCCTGCGCCATATACCATCGTCAGAAGCGCTGACACGCGGCAGGTGATTGGTATAGAGTACCAGTGTATGGCAGGGCGTAAATGAAAACGGGTCCTTATATTTCTTCTCCGCGAACATATCATCCGTAGAGCAGAGCTGCTTGACGGTAGAATCGTTGAGACGAGCTCCTTCCTGCATCTCTGCCGCGATCAGCAGGCGTTTACCTTTGGCCTCGGCCAGCTCCGGTTTGATATTCCTGCGGCAGCCGACTGTCAACGTATCTGCAGAGATGTTTCCACTGTAAAGTCCGAGGACGCGGGAGACAGAGTTCCAGAAGGTGGATTTACCGTTGCGACCTCCGCCGTAGGCAATAATCAGGGCTTCCACATAGACTTTGCCAATGACGGCCAGACCGCAGATCATTTGCACATAGTCAATCAGTTCCTGATTGCCGCAAAAGATCAGGTCAAGGCAGTCGAGCCAGATCTGTTCTCCCTTGCTGCTGGGCGAGACCGCCGTCATCTTGGTAATGAAATCCTCCGGCGAGTGTTCTCTGGCACCGGCGAGACCTTTGCGAAGATCGTAAGTGGCAGCAGGCGTGCAAAGTGCAAAGCAGTCGGCATCCAGATCACGCGGCGATATCTCCAGCATGGGGTGCGATTCCTTTAAGGTCGCAGTGATATATTTGGAATCCCGGCGACGGAGCGCAAACGCCTGATATGCCTTGGCGGAGAGAAAGTCCTTATAGGCTTCGAGCTGCTCATCGCTCATCAGCTGTTCGGCCTTTGCCTTACTGGTGCCGTCGAGAATGGTCTGGGCTCCGCAGTCTTCCATTTTCTTTAGAGCTTCCTGCATGTCCTTGGTGGCTTCCTTCAGCTGCCTGCGGGTGAGCTCATGAGCGACAGCCTGCGCACCGGGCTCGGTTTCCTTCCAGTAGTGTTCCGTATAACGGATGAAGTGGGTGGCTGGTGAATACCGCAGCTCATTTGAGAAGTGCTTTGCCAGCACCTCGGCCTGCCCGACGTCGGAGAAGTCCTCCGGTTTATAGTTGGTATCATCGTTGTAAATGTCAGGAGGCACATAGCCGCCCTGCGATGCCACGCGGGAGTAAAACTTCTGTGCGCTACGCCAGATGGTTTTAAGCTCGCCGTCCGAAAGAGGCGGATTGCACTTGGCGGCTTCATCGAGAAAGCATTGATACGCTTCGTCGGTATCACCGTATTTTTTGATGACCTTCCCGGCAAAGCGGGACATGGTGGCATTACGGTTTCCTTCGGAGATCACACGGTCACCATACTGCCCGCCGTCCATATCCTGATCGAAAGCATCCGCATCCTGCAGAAAGTCCGTCAGGTTCATACTGCCTTCCCGGATCTCTACGTCGGCTGTCGTGGTGCCAAAGAAGAAACGAGCTGCGTCCAGCGCCTGTGTATCAAAATACGGAAATATCGTATTGACCAGCCGTTTCATATCACTGTAATCTGCAGCATCGGTCATGAAATCTATCGGGAACAGAATATGGAACTTCGGTCTGGCGGGCTTGCCGTTTTTCTCACGGTTATGAAAGCGGCTGTAGTGGACCGCAAAGCTGACGCCGGGAAAAGCAGCGGCAACATCATCCGGGGTGATCCAATCGGCTGGTTCCTCCGAGTGATCATTATCGCAGTCCACCGGCAGGCAATCGCTGCCGATGAAGTTGTCTCCGTTACGGTAGTGGTTTTTATATTCCGCGCATACATAGTCGTGACAGATAGCAGCTTTCAGACTGGCCTTGTCCGTCACGTCATGGCGATGGGGATAGGAGCAGTTACCGGGATTGCCGGTAATGTCCGCGCTGTAAAGGGTAAACATCAGTTAAACACCTCCTCGGCTTCCTCCTCCAAGACCTGCGTGATAAACTTCAGTGCGCGGATCATGGTTTCCAGTTCACAGTCACCACCGAGGATTACTTCGAAGCCTTCATCGGCATAGCGACCGAGGGGATGCACCTGAATGTCGGTGCTGGCTGCGTCGGCAATACGAAAATAGGTACGTCCGCCATGACCGGTGTCGCCGCCTTTGTATCCGGTGGTGCCTGCTTCCACTTCGAGGATGTTGGCGCTGATCACATCGCGGCTGTAAGTTGTGATTTCGGTTCCGTCAGGCAGAACACGCCGGTTTTCTTTGATTTCAAACATCGTTTTTCTCCTCCAATTCTTCTGTGAAATAGCGCAGGCGATAGTTCTTCCAGCGTGCGCGTTTGATTTCCGATGCCATGCCGTTTGAGATTTTGCTTCCGAATACCCAGATCTCCGAGCACTTGCTCATGATGGCGTTTCCGAAGAAAAGTCCAAGCTCACGCTCGTTGGGATCGCTGTCATTCAAAAACTGTGGAAACAGCAGGTGCGGTGCGATGGGGATATAGCCTTTTTCCACGGCAAAACGGGAGTATCTGCGAGCTGCGACCACGTTCGTCTCTATATCTCCTGCATAGGGAGAGCAGATATAGACGATAGGCCTGAATGTCCGGAGCACTTTTTGCTCCTCGTGTTCAATGCCGGAGAGTGCCTCAAATGCTGTGGGATCGACATATCCTTCGCTATTGTGAATATCAACACTCATGAAAAGAGCCTCCTTTCCGGGCAGGCTGTCACCGCCCATTTCTACTTTCCACTGGAGGTGACAGCCCGCTTTTGACGAAGGAGACTCAGTCTTTTTTATAGAATTCGGTTTCGTAGCCATCGGCCCTAAGCTGCAGGCCTTTTGCCCACGGAGGAGTGCGGCCCATTTGTTCACATACCGCATCAAGCGACATACGCGGGTCCGCTTCAATAACCAGCTCGTCGTGGATATGCATGACAATGCTGCAGCATCGAAGCGTCTTCATGGCATAGCACAGAATGTCACGGGAGGTTGCCTGCACGATGTTCTCCACAAACTTTGGCCCGTAAGAATCGAGCCGTTCCCATTTTTTAGTGCCGCCGATGCCTTCGTAAGTGATACACTCGCCGCCGAATTTGTTAGTGCCGACCTTGGGCTTTACGTAGGCAAGGTTCCGTCCGGAGGGCAGAGTAATAAAGAGCATCCCGCTCCGATAGGTAAAGAGGATGCCGTGTGTTTTGGTGGCGTGGTGATATTTGACTGCTTCCATAGCGGCCCGGTCTACGTCCCACCAGAAAGCGACGATCCTCGGATTGGATTGACGCCAAGCATCGACCAGCTGAGGAAGCTCATCTTCGGTAAGGCCCATCTCCAGCGCACCCATAGCTTTGAGCGCACCGACCGAGCCGCCGTAGCCGAGTGCCAATTCCGCGATCTTGCCTTTTTGACGCAGGTGTCCGTTGATACCATGCTTCTCGACCGGAACTTTGAACATCTGGCTGGCAGAGGCGCAGTAGATATCACCGCCTTTGGCAAAGACCTCCTGTCGCCAGTTCTCACCGGCCATCCATGCGATGACGCGGGCCTCGATTGCAGAGAAGTCGGAGACAATGAGCTTATTGCCGTCTTTCGGAATAAAGGCAGTTCTTATAAGCTGCGATAGCGTGTCCGGTACATCTTCGTATAGCATTTCGACGCTGTCGTAATCGCCGGAGCGGACAAGGGAGCGTGCATCGGCAAGATCAGCGAGATGATTTTGCGGCAGGTTTTGCAATTGAATGAGCCTCCCGGCCCAGCGACCGGTACGATTGGCTCCATAAAACTGGAACATGCCACGGGCGCGACTGTCCGCGCAGACTGCGTTTATCATGGCCTGATACTTTTTGACGCTGGACTTGGCAAGTTGCTGGCGGAGCATAAGTACACGCTGCAGCTCCGGAGGCGCGGTTTTGATAAGCTCCGCTACGATCTTTTTACCGAGGCTGTCTGTTTCCAGACCGTTGTCGGAAAGCCACTGTTTCATTTGCTGCACGCTGTTGGGATTATCGAGCTCCGTCAGCTCACGCATGGCATCTGTCAGTTCTGCGCGGGAGCGGGCATCCATATCAATAGCCTGCCTGACCAGCGGAAGGTCGATAGCCACGCCGCGATCATTGATTTCCTGATCGATGTGGTATTCATCCCAGACGGAGTCCGGCACCGGGAACTTTTGTAGGCGCTCCTGAATGGACATCTCGGCCTCAACGTCACGGATGTTGTATCGCTTGAAAGCAGCCCATTTATCCGGCGCTTGATAAGGGTAGTTTCTGGTGCGCTGGCCGTTTGCCTTTGTCGGAGCGCAGGGTTGGCAGAAAAACTTGATCAGGTCTTTGCCCCCGGTGAGCTTTTGTTTCTCCAGACCAAGGACCGCGCCGACGCCTTCGAGGGAGAGCGGCAGGCCCATCGTGGCCGACCAGATCATGGAGCAGCGCCAGCTTTCCGGATTGAGATATCGGGCACACTCTGTGGAGAGTGGATGATTATCATGGAAGGGATCGATGCTGATGCCCAGATTCTTTAAGTGCTGCGAAAGACAGATGCGTTCAAAGTTCGCGTTAAAGGCCCATTTGATGACGGCATCATCCGTCAGGGCTTCCATAATGTCCTCCGGTATCTTCTCGCCGCAGGCAAGGTCAATCACCTGCACCGGTCCGGAGTCCACGCTATATCCAAACAGCAGTATCTCAAAATCCGGAGCTTCCACATATCGGTAAACACCGGATTTTTGTAAGCTGATACTGCTGTAGGTTTCAATATCAATACTCAAAGTTTGCATATCATCACCATCCTTAAAAAGGGCTGGCAGCGAGGGTACGCCACCAGCCCACATGCATTATTTCAGGGCTTCCATACGTTTCTCGTGGTATTCATCGTCCTGCAGGGCCTTTTTCTCCTCGCGCTTTTCACGCTTGAAGTCATTGATGACCGTCTGGATGGCGACCACGGCCCAAGAGAGGACCACAATGCAGAAGCACCCGATCAGGATGTTGCAGAGAAGAGATGAAATCATAACCGTGTTTTCCATGAGTTTGTGCTCCTTTCCTTAGTTGAGAAAATCTTCGTCGGCATCGGTGGAGAAATCGGACTCAGCGCTTGCCTTACCGCCGAGAGGTTCACCGGCGCGGATCAGCTGCAGGTTATTGAGGCCGCAGGCGATGCCGCGATTGCCGTTCGAGTTGAATGCGTACAGCGTGATGCTGGCGCGGCCATAGACACCGGAATACACCTCCGAGCGGGTAAGCACAGAATTGAGGTCTGCATCCACAATGCCGGGTGCCGTAGCAGAGTTTGCATTGATGAAGTAGGCGTTGGCATAAGCCGGATCGTCCGGGCGCTCTACGTCACCGTCACGGAGAGGCGTTTTGATGGAAGTAAGAGGCGGTACGCTCTTGGAGTTGCCCTTGAGCTTGGACTCACCTTCGGTATAGGCGGCTTCGATGGCAGCCTTGATCTTGGCGACGGTCTTCGTGTCAGACTTCGGGATGATGAGGCTGACGCTGTACTTCGGAGCGCCGCCGTTGATAGACTTCGGTTCCCAGACGTTGGCGTAGCTCCAACGGGTGTCTTCACCGGTGATGACCTTCATGGGATTTTTTACAGTAGTGTTCTTAGACATAATCTTGTCCTCCTTAATTTTCACTGAAATCAGATTTTGCATTGTTCATGGCCGGACGCTTGTCACTCTCCGGCACCAGAGTGGGTTTGCCCTGCGGCTTTTCGATAAGACCTGCAAGGATTTCCTCAAAGCGGGCTTTGCCGAGGAGCTTCTGCATGGCAGTGACGCCGAGGAGCTTCCGCTCATACGGATCAAAACCGGCATTGGTGACTGCCGCAGCAACGGCAGCGTCGTTTGTGTATTTCCTATTGGAGCGGCCCTCGACCAGCTTCCAGCCGGACCACTCCTTGCCGCTGATCGCCTGCTGGAGCGCGTATTCCTTAATGTCGGATGCCCATGTCACCAGATCGTCAACCTTGGAGAGAATGTCCTCCACGTCTTCGTCGGTGAGCAATGGCGGCAGCTTAAATTCATACTTCGCAAGCTCCAGATTGGCAGCGGCACGAGCGCGGCAGGCGTTCTTGGCCTTACAGAAACCACACCATTCTCCGCAGAGGAAGTTGCCGTCACCGGCGAAGGCGAGATCGGCAGCGGGCTTCAGAACATCTTCTGCCCAGCGGAACAGGTCCTCTTTGGAAAGTTCGTAGGTTGAAAGGTTATCCCGGCGCGGCTGGTAGATCGTCATACGGACGGTACTGATGTCGTAGATGTCATCGAACAGCTCCAAAGCGCCGAGCGCGTAACACATCATCTGCGGGTTTTCTTCAGCAGAGACCAATACGCCGAGACCATATTTGAAATCGATGATCTGCAGGGTGCCGTCCGCGATAATGATGCAGTCGGCGGTTCCGAAGCCCTGTTCTACCCAGCGGGAGAAGTCAACACGCTGCTCAATCAGAACGACCGGATCGCTGCAGACTTCCTGGGCGGCTTCGACCTGCTCCAGCACATAGGCTGCATAGCCTGTGACGCAGTCGTCCATTTCCTGATCGTAGTAAGTCAGGCCCTCGGTGGGATCGTCAGCCTCCATGCCAAGTGCGGTCTTCAATTTGAATTCGCACAGACTGTGGGCATCGGTACCTTCGGCAGCGTAGTCGCTTCCTTTATCTTCATAACTCTCGGAGAGCCTTGCGGACGGCGGGCAGTGAATCCAGCGTTCAGATGACGACGCGGAGAGTAATGCGTGTTTAGTTGGCATGGTCCAGTCCCTCCACATCTTTCAAGAGTGCGCCGTAGTTCGCCGGATCGACACCGGAGAGCTTGACGGCACCGTACTTCTGAAGCAAGGCACGAATCTCAGCCGTGTGACCTTTGCGGGACATATCCGCCAATACAGAGCGGACATCCTCCAGCTTCAGTTCCGGTTCAGCAACTGCGGGCTCATCGCTAAACTGACGGGAAAGCCAGTCGGCAGCATCGTTAATAGCGGCAGCAGCATTTCGGAGCTCTTCGATGGTCATGGCCATATCGCTCATTTTGCTCATAATGTTTTTCTCCTTCCTCGGATTTGCTTTGTGCGGCAAGGGCTGTGAGCTTCCTTGCCAGCCTTGCGGATACATGACTGATCGCGGTCAACACCTCGATGACTTCTGCGTCCGCAGGGCTCTTGTTGCGTGCTTCGTACATGTCGTTCACCTCCGTTCCGGAGCTTGTTGTTTCGTGCTCCTTACACTTCCCACTGGAGGTGAGGCAGGCGGTTTGACGAAGGAAGGGAGAAAATTTTGAGAAAAACTCCGGCCACCATAACGGCAGCCGGAGCCATACATTATTAGAAGCGATCCGGAAATTCTGAGGCGAGCTGCTCCTTTGCCTTTTTGAGACGCGACAGGAACGTGGTGCGTTTGATGCCGATAATCTTGGCAATCGCCTCGTCGGACAGACCGTCCTGACGAAGTTTGCCAATTTCGACAGCTTCCGGCATCAGCTCATTCAGGCGGGCAAAGAGCTGATCGAGCTCGGCCTTGTCGCTGATGACGGATTCAATAGTGGGAGCCGGATCAACGAGAGTGTCGAGAAGGGTGACTTCGTCGCCTTCCTCATTTGCAACCGGCATGTCCAGAGAAAGGGTATCACCGGGTGCATGGAATTCGCAGTCCTGACACATGCCATCGCAGAGCCACCATTTACTGCGCGGACACATGCAACGATGATGGTATTGTTCGCGCTTTCTGAGATTGGTACGCCAGCGGTCAAATTCCTCGTACTGCTCTGGACTGACCTCGAACCATGTCTTGGTCTGTTTGTCGTAGATACGCTTTACATTGTTTTCATTCTTTTTCATAAAATCGTCTCCTTTGGATTTGCAAATAGATAAGGTTGAAATCCGCTGGAGCCGATTTATGTCCGTAGAGACAGAAAGACGGCCAAAGGCACAGTCCTCCCTGTTGGGATGAAACTATGTCCTTGGCCGTCATGCAGCTCTGCGGACTTCTATTTAGTTATGGATCTGGTTAAGCAGCAATTCTGTAACTGCGTACTTTAAAGGCCGAAGTGGTGATCCGTGTCACAACGGTTATTGTGTTGTCTCTCTCGACAGTGAAGGTTTCGCCGATTGACAGGTAGGCTGTCGTCCGATGGCCTTTATACAGAGAGGAGACGTAACCGGTCGCCGCGTTGCCGCAGCAAGCTAAGCGACCGAGGCAGTCTCGTATTTCTTCCATCTGCATCCCTCCTTTCATAAGTTCATAAATTAGCGGCTCCGCTTTTTAGCGAAGTAATACCCTAAAAAAGAGGAGCTGGTGCATGGCTCAAGATAGGAGTCCCAGCTCCGTGAGTCTAATCGCGGCAGAAGTCTGCGATACTTGATAGAATCCGGCGAACTGTTCCAGAATCCATTTTGACTTGGAGATCAGTCCTGCGGATACAAATTTGTTTTTCTTGCTGCGGTCAATGATCATTTGAAATCCGTCAGCGATTGTTTCTTTTGGCATCAGTATGCGAGGGGCGATACCGTTTGCCTGCCATTCGAGCCAATCTACATCGGTCCAAACATCCTTGAAAGATTCGTCTTTAGCTTCAACGGGGCAGCGCTGTGCTACAGCACGTCCCTCCTTCAGCGCCTCCATAGCAAGAAAGTAGTTTCGATGGTAAATCCAATGAACACATTCATGCGCTACCGTGTTTCGACGGCTGCCGAAGTTTCGCTTGAGATAGGTGTCCGGGTCAATGATCATGGTCTTTGCTTTGACGAACACTTCTCGATACTCATCTTCAGAGGGATCGTAGATTTCAACAAGCCCATCCGTAAAGCACATCTGACCGAGAATACTAAGATCCTCGGATAGGTGATACTCCTTGATGAGCAGGTGTAGTTTATCTCTTGCGATCTCTTCTATAGGAACGGGCATCGGTTTTTCGAGAGCCTCCGGACAGTGTTCCGCTAAGATTTCTGCTGCCTTATCATCGAATTCGGATTTATATATTCGAGGGACAAGGGAGCTGAGATATGCTTCTTTGGTCATACTTATCCTTTCTTTTCGATTTCCTCCAAAACACGCTGCCAGAAGTCATCACCGAGCTTTTTATCGCTGGCTTTGCGGAGAGCAGCACGAACATGCGGAAGGTTCTCGTCCATAATGTACTCAGGAAGATCCGGCGCTGCCTCATTTCTTTCACGGCCAGCGAGATCGAACATTTCTGCACGTTCCTCATCCGTAAGACGTAGAACATCAGCTATCTTAAGCAACATACTCATTTCCGGAGGATTTCGTCTTCCTTTGATGATGTCGGAGAGATAGGTAGCGGTAGTTCCCATCGCCTGAGCAATATCTTTAAGAAGGATATCGCTGCCGTCAGAAGCACGTCCGAGTCTCTTTTCGTTGATGAATTTTCCAAAATCGCCTGTCATAGTAAAAACTCCTTTCTTCGTCAATCAGCGACTTCGCTAATCTGCTTATTAGTATAGCGAGAAAATGTGGATTTGTCAAGAGGGTAAAAGAAAAAAGCCACGCTGCTATTCACAACGTGGCTCCTGAACTAATCCAGATATACAAACGACTGCGGGGCTTGACTGATCCCATAATCGGATAGCTCCTTGGGAGTATCGTATACTACTACGTCTTTGAGCTTGTAAGCGATGGCTTTTTCTTTCCCAGCATAGTAGGAAAAGTAGAACTTCTTCGTGATCCCAGCTGCTGTCTTTGCTATCTCCCATATCTCTTTTGGCGTGCCTTCCAGAATTTCATCTATGGTAGCTTCGCCAACCACCTGTTTCTGAGGGGACGAGGCATAAAAGACTATGCGAGTAACACCATTCTTGGGTTTGCTTTTTCTAAATTCGTATTGTTTCTTACCTTCCAGTATTACTTTGGCATATTTAGGTTTAATCGATAATAACATTGTCGACATCGACGTTGCCCTCCCGTAGTATTTCTTTGAATTCGTCGGGAGTAAGCCTGATCAATGCCGGGTATGTCCCTCCGTGACTGTTGCTCCAGTAGCCTTTAGTTTCGAGGGTGTCCATATTGATATTATGGCCTTCACCAAAATAGCCGTAATAAAGCATCTCTACAACGAACATATTCTTGTCGTTATTATATTTGGTCTGAAGCTCACTTTCATCGTAAACAGATTTGTTGCCGATCTTGGCGAGGAGCTCGTCGAAAGTCATAAGATGGCTTCCGCTACGCTTTACCGCTATAACGTTAGTCACGATGCAGAACGAAGTCAAGCAGGATTTGTAACGCTTAGTTCCTGAACCAGTATGAATTCTGTATATAAAGATCGGCTCACCGATTTTGTACGGAGGCACTGTATACTGTGCTCCAACATATATCTTGCTAAGGCCGTTTCTCACATTCAATGCGACTGAAGTCTGCAGCGTATTCTTAAGCTCGGAATATGGGAAGAGGGTATCGTGATAAAAGTCATTCACGCACAGGTATCCTGCATTTTGAAAATCCGGATTAATAAACGGGAATGACTTGTATGGATCACTGTAATCTACGCTACTGCGACTACGGAGATATACACCTTCACCATTCGGGTTATAGCCGACCTTGATAAAGCCAAACTTGGTGAGCTGAGCGATCAGAAGATCGTGTTTATCAAATACGGTAACGTAGATATCTTCCCAGCCCAGATCTTTCCACTTCCAAAGCACAAGACCGATAGCACCTTCTCCAAGACGCTGGCCGCGAAAACGTTCTGCAATCTTGATGGTAGTGATCTTGCATCTGGTCTTCTTTGGCAAGGTCGAATCCGTAAGTACAATGTTTTCCGTTTCGTCCTTTATACACACAAAGGCACCAAGGCCATTTTCATCGTCGAATACCAAAGCTGTACGGCCTTCCTGAGCTTTTTCCGGAAACCACACCTCGAATGGCTTTACTTTGCCGCCAACCGGGTAATCTGCCTTCAAAGAATCGAAGAAGGGATCGTTTAGGTCGATATCGCTGAATTTCTTGAGAGAAAAATTGCCTGCCATAAACAGCTCCTCCTTAAAGTGACTTTATAAATTCAATCGCCTGTGTAAGGTCTCCGGCACCGCCAGAAACAAAGAGTCTCGCACTAATATCCGCAGCGACTTCTTTTGCGTAGGCGCATTCTTCCTGCTGAAAAGCTTCTATTTCTTGTATGGAAGCCTCAATTCCATCACGCTCTCTGCGACGAGCCGCGATTACCTCTGACTTCTCCGTCAGCAGGATAATCGCATCTGGCTTCAAAGAGGTGAAGGTGTCATACGGGATACGAGTGATATCGCCTGTTGCGTTAAGCAGACAGAAATGACCGTCCAGAATGAAATTCTGCCCGGAGCCCTTTAACTCATTGACTGCCTGAAGAAGGTATTGCTGGTTGTCGTCAATATCAGGTATGAGTTTGTCTTTGGCAAAGCCTGAATGCTTTTTCTGTGTTATCAATGTGCTGGCAGAGTAGGACTCAATGCCGGTGGCCGCCTTGACCATATCACAGAAGTAGGACTTTCCTACACCATGAACACCGCTAATAAAGATCATGAACGACACTCCTCCTTAGTGCAAAATTGGCTGAATAACCAGCCATCTTATACATTATAACAGATCAGAGTGTAAAATTCAAGAGAAAACAAAAATAAATCCTGCAATCGCAGGAGAAAATCTTGAAATTTAAAGTTCGGTGTGATATAATAAATAAGTCAGAGTTTATGTATAGACATTTTGGCAGAAAATGGAGGTTAGCACATGGCCATTAGTTACAAGAAATTATGGAAGCTGTTGATTGATAAAGATATGAAGAAAAAAGATTTGCAGCGTGTGGCTGGGATCAGTGCGGCATCCGTTACAAAGCTCGGAAAGAATGAGAATGTAAACACAGAGATTATACAGAAAATCTGCGTAGCTTTGCAATGCGATGTCAGCGACATAATGGAAATGGTCGATGAAGACTGAGTCCGTTTTTTGGTACAACAGAAAGAATAGAATAAGCATGGATACATGTGATTACTTGGAGGTAGATTCAGATGGCTGATAAAACCAATGCCAACATCGGCTTTGAAAAACAACTGTGGGATGCGGCCTGCGTCCTGTGGGGACATATTCCCGCAGCAGAATACAGGAAGGTAATCATCGGTCTTATTTTCCTGCGTTATATTTCTGCAGCTTTTGATAAGAGATATCAGGAGCTTGTTGCGGAGGGTGACGGATTCGAGGATGACCGTGATGCTTATACGATGGAGAACGTGTTTTTCGTGCCGGAAGAAGCAAGATGGAGCACAATTGCTTCAGCAGCTCATACTCCGGAAATTGGAACGGTTATCGATACGGCTATGAGAGCCATTGAAGCTGAGAACAAGACTCTGAAGAATGTCCTTCCGAAAAATTATGCAAGCCCAGATTTGGACAAGCGTGTGCTGGGTGATGTCGTTGACATCTTTACTAATAACATCGACATGAGCAACACCACGGAGAGTGAAGACCTTCTTGGCCGTACCTATGAATACTGCATCGCACAGTTTGCAGAAAAAGAAGGTGTCGGCGGAGGCGAATTCTATACTCCTTCCAGCGTGGTTAAGACGCTCGTCTCTATCCTTCGCCCATTTGACAACTGCCGTGTATACGATTGCTGCTGTGGCAGCGGTGGTATGTTCGTACAGAGTGCAAAATTTATTCAGGCTCACTCCGGTAAGCGTGGAGCCATTGCCGTTTACGGCCAGGAGGCAAACGCCGACACATGGAAGATGGCGAAGATGAATATGGCGATTCGTGGCATCGATGCTGACTTTGGTCCTTATCAAGCAGATACCTTTACGAACGATCTGCACCCGACCTTGAAAGCGGACTTTATTCTTGCGAATCCGCCCTTCAACTATCATCCGTGGAATCAGGAGAAACTCCTGGAAGATGTGCGTTGGAAATATGGTATTCCACCTGCGGGCAATGCCAACTATGCATGGATTCAACACATGATTCATCACCTTGCGCCTAACGGCAAAATTGGTCTGGTGCTTGCAAACGGAGCCCTTTCCACGCAGTCAAGCGGTGAGGGTGAAATCCGCAAGAAAATCATAGAGGATGATTTAATTGAAGGCATCATCGCCATGCCGACACAGCTTTTTTACAGCGTAACCATCCCGGTTACACTATGGTTCATTACCAAGGGCAAGAAGCAGAAAGGCAAGACACTCTTTATCGACGCCCGCAAGATGGGACACATGGTCGATAGAAAACACAGGGATTTCTCCGAGGAGGATATTCAAAAACTGGCGGATACTTTCGAGGCCTTCCAGAACGGAACGCTTGAGGATGTGAAAGGTTTTTGTTCTGTCGCTACCCTGCAGGATATTGCAAAGCAGGATTACATTCTGACACCGGGACGCTATGTCGGCATTGAAGAGCAGGAAGATGACGGCGAGCCGTTTGAAGAGAAAATGGCAAGGCTGACATCGGAACTGTCTGGTATGTTTGCCAAGTCCCGTGAACTGGAAGAGGAAATCAGGAGAAAGCTGAGGGCGATTGGGTATGAAATATAATCTTTCGGATATATGCGACTACGCCAAGGGCAAGATTAATGTTTCTGTACTGGATGAGGATACATATATCTCTACGGAGAACATGATGCCCAATAAAGGTGGAATCACCGGAGCGTCTTCTTTACCGACAGTAGCGCAAACACAGTCTTTTTCTGCCGGGGATGTCCTCGTTTCCAATATTAGACCATACTTTAAGAAGATATGGTTTGCAGAGTTTGACGGCGGATGCTCTAACGATGTTCTTGTGTTCAGAACTAAGGAGGGTGTGTCAAAGCGGTTTCTATACTACGTGCTTGCAGATGATACTTTTTTCAATTACTCGATGGCCACCTCAAAAGGCACAAAGATGCCACGTGGGGATAAAGCAGCCATTATGAAATACCAGGTTCCTGATTTCACATATGAAGAACAGGAAAAAATCGCAGGACTATTGGAGGCGCTTGACAAAAAAATACAGCTTAATGCAGAAATAAACGAGAATTTAGCAGCTTAGAGCTGGATGTCAGAAACATCAATCTCACCGGACATGAGTTTGGGAAGTAGGCTGTCCCTTAAAGCCGTTAATGATTGATTCTGCTCTTCCAATATTCTCTGCTGAGCGAAGATAGGAGCGCAGAAACCATTAAAACAAGCAAGTGTTTCGGTGTCTGGAATTACCGCAGGAACATTTTTCATGGTGCTCCCTGAGACTTCTTTGAATGTAGAGCCTGATGCCATACCTTCAATAATCGGGAGGTTATGCTTCAGGAAATAATACACATAAGCTGTTCCTATCTCTGGTTTTGGGACAACGGACTTGAATCCTTGATTAGTTGTCACCTCACCAGAAGCAATAGCAATATAGCCTATGGGCGCACGAGATGAAAACAAAACTGTTCCTTCTGGCATAATAGAGGCGCTGCTATTCTTTAAGCCAAGTTTTGTGATGTCATTTTCTCCATGAGAGACAAACTTCGCCTTATTGATGGATAAGTCTTTTGGCGTAATCCATGCGATACCGTCCTCAGTGTAGTATTCCGGCTTGGCTTTTGAAGGTGTACTACCGCCAACAACAGCACCGAGATCGCTAACAGTTCCCAAAGTCCATGCGGGGTCAGCATTATCAATGAATAGCTCTTGAAAATAAGCCTGAGCCTGCTGCTCTAAATTCTCGTTTAAGTACGATTAACTCTCACCAACGGCGAGAGCCAAGCCAATGGAACTGCCGTTGATGTCGTTCTCTGGAATTATCAATATAGAAGGAGAAACGACATGAAAGAAGAATTGATGACAGAGGTAATGCAACAGATGCTGCCCTACCTCGACAATGCCCAGCTGAAACAGCTGAGACAGGTGATGGAACAGACACTCTATCACTATGAAGTGACCGGTGCAGAGGCAAGGCCGGAGGAGGACGATAGCAATGACCTTATAGCAATGTTTATAGCAGCTAAGCGGATTGAGGGATGTTCGGAGAAAACGCTGAAATACTATCAGACTACGATTGATGCGATGGTTTCATCTCTCGGAAAGAATGTCCGTCACATCCTTACGGAGGATTTGCGGACATACCTTACCGATTACCAGAGCAAGAATCAGTCAAGCCGGGTAACCATTGACAACATACGCCGTATCCTTTCCAGTTTCTTTTCATGGCTTGAGGATGAGGATTACATTATCAAAAGTCCGGTGCGCCGTATCCACAAGGTTAAAACGGCAAGCAGCATCAAGGAAACCTACTCGGACGAGGATTTGGAGAAGATGCGCGATAACTGCGAGGAACTGCGGGACTTGGCTATGATCGATATGCTTGCTTCAACGGGAATGCGTGTGGGGGAATTGGTTCTGCTAAATCGGGATGATATTGATTTTGCCGAGAGGGAATGTAAGGTTTTCGGTAAAGGAGATAAAGAGCGAATGGTTTATTTTGATGCCAGAACAAAGCTGCACCTGCAGGAGTACCTTGCCAGCCGCACGGATGACAATCCGGCGCTATTCGTAACATTAAGGGCTCCGCACGATCGGATACAGATCGGCGGCATCGAACATCGGCTCCGGGAGATGGGCAAGCGGCTGAACATCCCGAAAGTGCATCCACATAAGTTCAGACGGACATTGGCAACAATGGCGATTGACAAAGGGATGCCTATTGAGCAGCTACAGCGGCTGCTTGGGCATCAACGGATAGATACGACCTTGCAGTATGCTATGGTCAAACAGAGCAATGTGAAAACGGCTCATAGGAAATATATAGGTTAGGACGGTGACATGATGGGCAATTGGAAAACTTGCACTATAGGTGATCTGGGAAGAGTTGTAGGCGGAGCCACGCCCTCAACTAAAAAGGCAGAAAACTATGACGGTGGGACGATTGCGTGGATTACCCCGAAAGATTTAGCGGGTTTTTCCGGTCGCTTTATCTCTCGTGGCGAAAGGAATATTACAGAGCAAGGTTTAAAAAGCTGCTCCACGCAGTTAATGCCTGCACATACGGTGCTGTTCTCTTCGAGAGCGCCCATCGGATATATCGCAATCGCCGAGCAGGAAGTATGTACGAATCAGGGATTCAAGAGCGTTGTTCCTGACGAGAAAACGGACTATATGTTCCTATACTACCTGCTGAAATACAACAAGGAGAAAATCGAAAACCTTGGAAGCGGCACGACTTTCAAAGAGGTATCTGGAAGCACGATGCGCGGCATTGAAGTGCGTGTGCCTGAAACCATAGAGGAGCAGCAGCGGATTGCATCTGTGCTTTCTGCTCTGGACGATAAAATCGAGAAGAATACGGAGGTAAACGAGAATTTAGAGCAGCAAGCTCAGGCACTTTTTAAGTCATGGTTCCTTGATTATGAGCCTTGGAACGGTATAGTCCCTGATTCTTGGATTAATGGCAAGCTGGGTGATTTTGCTGATATAAAACGTGGTGGTTCGCCCAGGCCAATTCAAGAATATCTATCCGAATCAGGATTACGCTGGCTTAAAATATCGGATGTAACAAGCCTTCAAACTCCGTTCGTCATAGATATCAAGGATCACATAATTGAGGAAGGACTGAAAAAAACAGTCTTTCTCAAGGCGGGATCACTTGTTCTTTCCAATAGTGCGACGCCGGGTGTACCCAAAATCCTTGATGTCGATAGTTGCATCCACGACGGATGGCTCTATTTTCCAGAGTCCAAGTTTTCCAAGGAATATCTGTATTTGTTTTTCAAATACATCCGGCAGCAGCTGGTTAATCTCAGCAACGGCAGTGTCTTTAACAATTTAAAGACCGATATCCTCAAAGGATATCCCACAGTATTACCGGACGAGGAGACGCTTACACGCTTTAATGAAGTCGTGCAACCAATGTTCCTCCAAATGCAGAACCTCACTCGTGAATCACATAGGCTCGCAGATGCACGGGATGCCATTCTGCCACAATTGATGTCCGGCGAACTGGATGTATCTGACCTTGCTCTCTAAGCCGCTAAATTCTCGTTTGAATCGGAGCAAGGTGTGAATAAACGAAAATTCCCGTAAGGGATGTCAGGTAAAATAAACAGAAGGAGTGAAAACTATGTCAGGATTTTATACCGAAGCGGACTACGAGAATTCCATCATAGAACTGTTCCAGAACATGGGTTACCGCTATGTCTACGGTCCCGATGTGGACAGGGATTTTAACAGTCCTCTCTACGAAGAAGAACTGAACGCCGCTCTGTGTCGTCTGAATCCGACTATGCCGGAGGACGCCATCGCAGATGCGCTGTTCAAGCTGAAAAACTTTGAAAATGCCGAACTGGTTCAGAAGAACGCTGTCTTTATGGACTACATTCAGCATGGAATCGAAGTGCGCTACTTCGTCAAGGGCGAGGAACGCTCCGGCCTCGTGTACCTTGTGGACTATAAGAATCCTGACAACAACTCCTTCATCGTTGCAAATCAATGGACTTTCGTTGAGAACAGCAACAAGCGTCCGGATGTTCTTCTGTTCCTCAACGGTCTGCCCGTTGTGCTGGTAGAGTTGAAATCCCCGTCCAGAGAAGAGACGGATGCGTCCGAGGCATACACGCAGATTCGCAACTATATGCATGAGATTCCCTCCATGTTCATCTATAACTGCATCTGCGTCATGAGCGATCATCTGACATCCAAGGCGGGAACGATTACCTCCGGCGAAGATCGTTTCATGGAATGGAAAACAAAGGACGGAAACTATGAAAACACGCAGTACGCACAGTTCGACACCTTCTTCGAGGGTATTTTTGAGAGGGAGCGACTGCTGGACATTATCAAGAACTTTATCTGCTTCTCCAACGAGGGATTGAAGCAGTTCAAGATACTCGCGGGCTACCACCAGTATTTCGCTGTCAATAAGGCCGTGGAGTCCACAAAGCACGCCACGGAAACGGACGGCAAAGGCGGTGTGTTTTGGCATACTCAGGGCAGCGGTAAATCGTTGTCGATGGTGTTCTATGCACACCGTTTGCAGGAGGCATTGGATAGCCCGACCATCGTTGTGCTGACCGACCGAAACGACCTTGACGATCAGCTTTTCGGACAGTTTGCCAAGTGCAAGGATTTCCTGCGTCAGGAGCCGATGCACGCCGAGAGCCGGGAGCATTTGAAGTCCCTGCTTGACGGCAGACAGGCAAACGGCATCATCTTCACCACGATGCAGAAATTTGAGGAATCCCACGAGCCGCTTTCCGAGCGCAGGAACATCGTGGTCATGGCAGACGAGGCACACCGCGGACAGTACGGACTCTCCGAAAAGGTCGATGCCGAAACAGGTAAAATCAAGATCGGCACAGCGCGAATCATTCGCAACAGCCTGCCGAATGCTACATACATCGGATTTACAGGTACGCCGATTTCCATGAAGGACAGGAGCACCCGCGAGGTCTTCGGTGACTATATCGACGTCTACGATATGACCCAGGCCGTTGAGGACGGAGCTACACGTCCGGTTTACTACGAGAGCCGTGTGATCCGTCTGAAACTGGACGAGGCTACGCTGAAACTGATCGATACCGAATACGACATTATGGCGAACAATGCCGACCCGGAAGTCATCGAAAAGAGCAAGCGAGAACTTGGGCAGATGGAGGCTATCCTTGGAAACGATCAGACCATAGCGTCCCTCGTGGACGATATCCTCGACCATTACGAGAATTACCGAGCAGACCTGCTGACAGGCAAAGCGATGATTGTTGCCTATTCCCGCGCTATTGCCATGAAGATTTATAACCGTATTCTGGAACTGCGCCCGTCGTGGACGGAGAAGATCGCCGTTGTTATGACAGAAAGCAACAAAGACCCGGAGGAATGGCGTGCGGTTATCGGAAACAAGCGTCACAAGGACGAACTGGCGAAAAAGTTCAAAGACAACGACAGCCCACTGAAAATCGCTATCGTGGTCGATATGTGGCTGACGGGCTTTGATGTTCCGTCCCTTGCGACTATGTATGTCTATAAGCCTATGAAGGGCTATAACCTGATGCAGGCCATCGCCCGTGTGAACCGTGTGTTTGCTGATAAGGAAGGTGGGCTGGTTGTTGATTATGTAGGCATTGCTTCCGCTCTGAAAGAGGCAATGAACGACTACACATCCCGTGATAAAAAGAACTACGGCGATACTGATGTTGCAAAAGTGGCCTATCCGAAGTTCCTGGAGAAGCTGTCCATTTGCCGCGACATTTTCCACGGATACGATTATTCCAAGTTTACTACCGGCACCGACCTTGAGCGCTCAAGAGCCATCAGCGGCGCGGTCAACTTTATAGTTGCGGTTGATAAAGAACGTGAACGTGAGGATTTCTTGAAGGAAGCGCTTATGCTACGTCAGGCTCTGTCGCTCTGTTCTTCATTGGTGGAGGAAGCCCTGAGAATCGAGGCGGCCTTCTTCGAGTCAGTACGCGTACTTGTTATGCGTCTTATGAATCAAGGAGAGGGTAAGAAAATTTCTCTGCCGGAAATGAACGCAAGGATTAACGCGCTTCTTAGTCAGAGCGTAAAGAGCGAAGGCGTCATTAATCTTTTCTCCGATGTATCCGAGGAGTTTTCCCTGTTTGATCCAAAGTTCCTTGAGGGAATATCCAAGATGAAGGAGAAAAACCTCGCGGTCGAATTGCTGAAGAAGCTGATAGCGGAACAGGTACAAATTTATCGTCGCACAAACGTGGTTAAATCTGAGAAATTCAGCGAGATCATACAAAGCGCAATGAACCGTTATTTGAACGGTATGCTCACAAACGAAGAAGTCATTCAAGAGCTCCTCAATCTGGCAAAACAGATCGCTGCAGCACAGAAAGAAGGTGACCAGCTTGGCCTAACAGCGGATGAGCTGGCATTCTATGATGCCTTAACAAAGCCGCAGGCGATTAAGGACTTCTATGAGAATGAAGAACTGATTGCCATCACAAAAGAGCTGGCGGATACGCTTCGTAAGAATCGCACGATTGATTGGCAGAAACGCGACTCCGCCAGAGCAAAAATGCGGATGATGATTAAGAAGCTCCTGAAGAAACATCGCTACCCACCTGAAGGCATGGACGACGCAGTCCAGACCGTTATGACACAGTGTGAGCTGTGGACGGATAACGCAGATATGGAACAGCGCGAACATAAGGCGGTTAATTATTCCTTTCGCCATGAACAGAATTTGAGTATGGTTGCTGAAGAACCTGCGCCATATGGAAAGAAAGATTGATTCTTGGAGGTAGAATATGGACGCACGTAAAGGTAACATCTACGAGATATTAAACGGAAACAAGCAGTTTCTGATTCCGGTTTATCAGCGGTATTACAGCTGGGATATCGAACAATGTAAACGCTTGTGGAATGACATCGTTGAGATGCAGAAAAAGGGCAAAGTGGGCCATTTTGTAGGTTCCATCGTGAATATTGCGGAACAAGCAATGCCGACCGGTGTCCAGAAATATATGATTATAGACGGCCAGCAGCGAATGACCACGTTGTCATTACTCCTGCTTGCCCTGCGTGACTACGCAATCAATAATCCGGAAGACACCACCATCAATGCCCGACGCATTGATAATATGCTTTTGAAAAATGAGTACGAAAGCGGCGATGAACGCTATAAACTGCTTCTGACGGAAACTGACCGGGATATCCTGATGCGGCTTGTGGAAGAAAAGCCTATTCCGGATGACACTCGCTCAAAGCTGCTGGACAACTATAAATTCTTTGCCGGAAAGATTGCGGATAAAGAATTACAGCCTGCTGAGGTATACGAATCCATAGGCAAGCTGCAGATCGTAAATATAACGCTGGATCGATCTGTGGATGATGCGCAGGCTATTTTTGAGAGCCTGAATTCCACAGGTAAAGAACTGTCTGAATCCGATTTGATTCGGAACTATGTTCTTATGGGTCTGGAGCCTACTGAGCAGACATATGTTTATGAGCACCTCTGGCGTCCGATGGAATTGCTGTTCGTTTATGAGACGCAAGACTCCGTTATGGACAGATTCTTCAGAGATTATCTGACCATGAAGATTACACGCATTCCGAAGCAGGATCGTGTATATGAGGAATTCAAGCTCTACCACCTGAACTGCGAATTTAGCACTATCAGGGAGCTATGTCAGGACCTGCTCACTTATGCTAAATACTATACGGATATGGTATTCAAGCGGAGCAGCAATCCAGCACTCAAGTCTCTTTACGAAGATATCAACGATCTGCGAATGGAGGTATCTTATCCATTCCTACTTAAAGTACATAATGATTATGCCGAGGGTATCATTTCTGAGGATGACCTGAAGTTGATCATCAGACTGTGTATCAGCTATGTTTTCCGTCGCAGCATCTGTGATATACCGACAAACTCTCTGAATAAGACGTTCGCCACGCTGAAAAATGAAATCAAGCCTGATGACTATGTCAACTCCATCAAGGCATTTTTCGTTATGCGTAATGACTATAAAGAGTTCCCAGATGATGATAAATTTGCGGCGGCCTTTGTATCGAGAGATATTTACACCATGCGCTCCCGTAACTTTATCCTCAGCCATTTGGAGAACTACGGCAACAAAGCGCCGATTATCATCGAGAACTATACGATTGAACATATAATGCCGCAAAACAGCAGTCTAAGCCCAGAGTGGCAGCAGATGCTTGGCGCGAAATGGCGTGAGGTGCAAAAGACTTATCTGCACACTATCGGTAACCTGACGCTCACTGCGTATAATTCTGAAATGAGCGACCATCCGTTTATGGTTAAGATGGATATGGAGGGCGGCTTTAAAGAGAGCGCACTCCGCTTGAATGCTTATGTCGTAAAACTTAATGAATGGAATGAGCAAACGATAAAAGAGCGTGCTGCGCTGCTGGCGGATAAAGCTAAGCAGATCTGGGCTTATCCGGATATGACAGCTGCAGAGCTTGCTCCGTATCAGACCGTGGAGAAACCGGCAGAGCGCTACAGCCTTGAAACTTATGATACGAACGTTTTCACGAAAACGCTGTTTGAAGTTCTGGATCGCAGAATTCAGAACCTCTCACCCGATGTAAAGCGTGAGTTCAAAAAGTTGTATGTAGCCTATAAGCTGGATACCAATTTCGTGGATATCGTATTCCAGAAACAGAGACTTCGTATTTCAGTGAATATGAAGTTCTCAGAAGTGATTGATCCGAATGGAATCTGCCGAGATATAACCGGTATTGGCAGATGGGGCAACGGCGATGTTGAGCTATATATGGAGCACACATCGGACGTCGATCAGATCATGGAGATCGTGGAGCAGTCCTATCGTCTTCAGGCGGATGAATGATGAAGCACAAGTTGAAGTGCTTCAACTTGATTAATACAAGCGAGGGAATGCATGGTTTTTAATACATTTATAAAATGTCAGGTTTGCGGAAGTATTACCAGAGTCCGATTACAGGTTGGATGGCAAGAAGAACATCCTATTGTTGTGGCTTGCGGTAAATGTGGTACTTCCTTATCTGGCAACGTTAAAATAGGACAAGACCGACCGGGGCTGAAGTTTTCTTTCGACAATGCTGATGAAATCCCGGATGCTGAAGCTGATTACATGGTTGAATGCTCTGGTGAATTTCCGACCGTGAAACAAGGCAAAGCAGCGGAGTTGGAAGAAGTTGTCATTACTCCGTTCATTCGCTATATGAATCGTATGAAGACGGATGATTCATATGAGCAGTTCGGAAAAGCGGTATCACAGCTTAATGCAACAGAAAAGAAATGGAAGAACTACAAGAGAATCATTGACCTATTCAAAAGCAAAAGTGAATACCTTGTTCAGGAGATTCAAAAGGAATTCTCCGGACAATACTTTCAGTGCAGAGATGAGTCTGAAGTATTAAGAGCGGTTCATATGATTGAGGTTCATGGTTTTTATTCTGCGCTGAAAAAAGAAATTTTAGACGATCTTTCTTTTAGCGCAGGAATTATGAAACTGGACCCTGCTCAGCTTAAGAGTTTAGTGGCCTTCTTGAATACACATGATGGTTACCATCTTGATGAGCTACAGGATTTAATTTATAAGGCCTACGATGATTTCGTAAAAATATACCAGCGCCTTATTCCGGCGCTTGCAATACAGTATTGCAAAGAGGATGCTTTTGATCTTGAAGTTGAAGGTTCGACAACGAGTAGCTTTGATAGTGTAAAGCAGTTTTATTTGAATGTCTATGAAGCCCTTGGAAATCTGCTCATTATCCCAGTCGCTCTTAATAACATAAAATACAGGGCTGACGCGAATTCGATGAATCCTTTGGAAGCGAATGTGTCTTCATTGGAGGATTTTATAAAGATCACAAAGGCATCGAGGTATCATTTCTGCTTGAACACAGAGGTATACACCGATTTCTTGCGTGTTGTAGTAAATGCAAAACTAAGAAATGCAATTGGACATAATGATGTTGAATATGACGCAGTGAGTCAGATCATTACTTACATTCCGAATCCGAAAGACAGAACCATAAAGAAAACGGAATATCTTCTCGAATTTGAAAACGAAGCGATGCACATGTTTCAGGCGTTATTGGGTGTTTCAGAATACCTGTATCGTCTGAGAGAACTTTCACTTATGTATGATGGCAAAATACCACTTATGGTTCAGGAAAGAGCAAACTGGCCGAAAAAGATAGGTCGTAATGATCCGTGTCCATGTGGAAGCGGGAAAAAATACAAATTCTGTCATGGAAGGAATTAGGGTTGAGGCGATGAAATCCCATGCACTCGCGGAGCAGATCAAGGTTGAGACGATGGGCTTGCCTGATTCCTGAAAAAGTCCCATTTCACGCGGGTTTCCTGAAATAGTGGATATGTTCCCGCGAACTTATGGACTTGAAGCGGACGAGGCAAATTTCGATTTTTTCAGATGAAATCGGCTGGATTTGTTTCCGCGAACGTCGGGAGGCTCTGACATCAAAATGGACGTATCGAGCCACGTGGAGACGGTTGTTCTTTTGTCCCAACAAAAGCCGGATGATATCGTCCGGGTGGGGATGGACCTGGATGAGCTGGATATTACATCGGCAGAGTCCAAAGCCACCTACCGGGAGATCAAAGCGTACGTCTGGAAACAGTTCGGCTTAAAGGTGTCTACTCTATATATCTCTCAAGTCAAACGAAAATGCGGGCTGGATGTGGGACAAAATTATAATCGTTCCAAGAGGGAAGATGCCAAAGTATTACGCTGCCCTCTAGAGAAAGAAGAGGCAATCAGAACGGCACTGCGACATTTTCAAATGATCTAGAGAGTCTAAATGCATAGAGAAAACCTAGAAGAATGCTTTTTTGCAATCGCCCAGGTTTTTTAGAAGGTAAGCGCAGCATAAACATACGTATTGCGAAACACCTGTTCAAGAAGAGATGCAAAGAGAGGGTGACGAGCGACCTCGTGAGAAAGGGCCGCTCGTTCCCTGTCTTAGAAGCAACCCGCTTCTCATTTCCGGCCTATTCCCTGTTCGAGGGAACTGGAACCTGAATCAGTAAGTCTTCTGGCTTGCAGCCCAGACTGTCTGCGAGCGCGTACAGGCGCGAAACGGAAATGTCTGTATCCTTGGAAATCCAATTGCGAATCTGTCGATCTGAGCAAAGACAATGCTCTGCAATCTCTTCTTGGAAAGCAATTTGTCAAGGGTGTTTTTTACCAAAACCACGTGTGAGACAACGAAACGAGTAACACGAATGTTCCGTCTATAATCTGCAATATACCGAGGATAAAAAAGTGGTTCCTTTTGCCTCAAACCGGGCATCCCCCTGGTGAGCCTTTGCCACCGCCCGGATGGAACTGAGGCCCACGCCGGGCGCACCCGCCCGCTTACTGGAGAGGAATTTCCCGTCCTCCTGCCGCGCCTGCCCGTCAAAGCTGTTGTCCATGGTGATGGTCAGGACGCCGTACTCCAGGGAACTGTTCAGCCGGATGAATTTCTCACCTCCGGTCATGCGCCCACAGGCTTCCACCCCGTTTTCCAGCAGATTGGCGAACACGACGCACAGGGCGCGGTCATCCAGGCCTTCATTCTGCGCGGGGACCGTCAGCCGGGCGGTAAAGGCAATGCCCTCCCTCTTACAGCGGGAGGCGTAGTGGGACACCACCGCATTGACGGTGGGGTTTTCGCAATAGTCCCGGACGGCGGTGGGGATGTCCCGGATCAGTTTAGAGAGATAGGCGGCCAGCCTGGGGTTTTCGTCTCCGGCCATGGCCTGGATTGCCGTCAGATGGTGGCGCAGGTCGTGGCGCATCTGCCGGGTCTGCTCGACGGTCTCCATCAGGAGCAGGCTGCGCTTTTCCTCCTCCTCCATTTGCATCTCCAGCAGGCGGGATTCAAAAACCAGCCGCTGACGCAGGGCGGCCTGCTGTTCCAGACCCTCCAGGGATTGCAGCAGCACATAGTAGATGGCAAAGACGCAGACCAGCAGACCGATCCGGCAGAAGAGGAAAAAACCGCTGTCCACGCTGCTCTCCAGATAGGAATCGGTAAAGATCAGCGCCAGAATGGTCACAAACGCCGGTACCAGCCAGATGATCCGCCACAGCCGGGGCGCGTCGGTCCGGTAGACCAGATTGGCCACCTGCCGGAAAAACCGCAGCAGCAGCGGCAGGGTGACACCGTAGAGCAGGATGCAGACAAAGCTGCTGCCCCACCCCTGGATGGGGATGCCAAACACCTGCACAGCAAGCACCGACACGATCCCCCGGATAATCAGCAGATAGTCCACAATCAGCAGATAGGTGAACAGCATTTTGAAGGGGCTCAGGCGCAGGAAACAGCAGTAGATCAAAAACCCCACCACCGCAAACGCCAGCTCCAGATTGCGGAAATACAGTCCGTTGGCCAGGAAGTAGGCGGCGGCCGCCATTTTGCACAGCACATTGACCGTCACCAGCGCCAGAGCCGCTGTGCGGGACCGCCAATGGAAGTTCCAGAACAGGACAAAGGGGATGATGTGGCTGGGCAGCGTGGTGCAGAAAATATAAAATAACTGCTCCATCATTTCTCCCCCCTTGTCCGTGCAAACAGAAAGTCCTCATAGGCTCGTTTGGCCTTGGAACGGTTGGAGCGGCTGATGGGGACGTTTTTTCCATCAGCCATCTCATAGCACTGATATTCCTCGTTGATCCCCCGGACAAAGGCCAGATTGACGCAGTAGCTTTTGTGGGGGCAGAAAAAGGGCTGCCCCTCCAGCTGGGGCAGCAGGTCGGACAGCTTGCCGTAGAGCTGGAGCGTGCCGCCGTCCCTGCGATACAGAAACACATGATGGGCTTTCTGCTCCAGATAGAACAGCTCCGAGAGCAAGAGCCTTTGCACCTCGCCGCCTTGCCGGATGGTCAGCCGGGGAACACTGTCCCGTTGCAGCTTTACCAGCCGCAGCAGGTCATTGATCTCTTTTTGCCGTACAGGCTTTTCCAAGTATTTCAGCACCGAAAGGCGGTAGCTCTCCAGGGTATGCTCGGTGCTGGTGGTAGTGAAAGCGATGGGGATTGTTTCGTCCATCTCCCTTATTTTCCGTACCGCCTCCACGCCGGTCATGCCGTCCATATAAATATCCATCAGCAGCAGATCGAACCCGCCGGGGCGGAACGCTTCCAGCAGTTCCTCACTGCTGGCGAACTGGGCGCAAACGGTGGCGATGGGGGCCTGTTCCAGCAGGGCGAGCAGGGCTTCCCGTTCCTCCGGCAGATCGTCGCAAATGGCAAGTCGTAGTGGTTCCATGGTTTTTCTTCCTCCTGATTTCCTATTTTACACCCGATGCACAAAAATGTCAATTTGTCAAGTACCAGTTTTGCCGCGGGTTGCGGCATCTCTCGTACTGGAAAGAGGCACAAAAATCCCATAAAATATTTCTAATAGCGCAACGAGAGCGCCGCCGGAGAAAGGAGAGATCATGGTCAAAGCATACTTTACCGCCTGTGAGCAGGCGTTCCCGGCCCAGCGGACCCAGCTGCGGCGGCTCTCCCTGGCCCTGCGTCGGGGCGGCGTGGAGCGCATGGAGCAGCTTTGCGCCATACAGCGGGCAGGACCGGAAAAGTTGTTGGAAATCCGATCAATCGGGGCAAAGAGCCTGCCGCTGATTGCGGCGGTCTGCGCCCGATATGAAGAAAATAAGACACCATCACAAGGGGGCGCCCCCTTGCGTGAGACAGGTTCCTGTCTGACGCAGGAATGCCCTACTGCTTTAAGGAGGAAGGAAGATTGGAACAAAAATGGAAGCGGCCACTGGTGCTGCTCTTGTCAGTGGCCATGATGTTTTCCATGTCCGGTACACCTGTGTACGCTGCGGATATGGAAACAGGGGCTTCCGCTGTATGCCCCCATCATGTGCACGATGAGACCTGCGGTTATTCCGAGGGTACGCCTTGCACCCACGAACACACAGACGATTGTTACACCCTCGTGACCCAGTGTGTCCATGAGCATACGGCGGAGTGTTACAGCGACGGGATGCTTCCCGCCGAAGGCGAGGAAAAAGCAGCCGACGCCTGCTCCCATGTGTGCAGCGAGGAAAGCGGCTGCATCACAAAGGAACTGAACTGTCCGCACGTCCACGAGGAGACCTGCGGCTATTCCGAGGGAAGTCCCTGCACCTTTGACCCAGCGGACTGCGAACTCTGCAATTTCCAAGAGAACCCGGCGGAACAGACCATCCTCTCCTGGGAGTGGATCGGGGCGGACAACCTCAACGAGGGCGTGCTGCCCCTGCCCGGCGTCAGCGCAGAAAACCCCGTGGATCTTGACGCGGTGGTTACCATGCTGCCCACCGGCATCACCGCCACGGTGGACGGCAGCGCCGATCCGGTGGAGCTGGCCCTGACCTGGTCCTGCGGGGACTTCCCGGAGACGGCCTCCGCCGGCGAATACACCTTTACGGCCGCCCTGCCCGAAGGCTACACCCTGGGCGAAGAGACGGCCGCCCCCACCGTGGCCGTGGTGCTGGGCGGCGCCCAGACCCTGCCCATTACCCCCGTACGACCCAGTGGCAGCGGCACCGAGCAAAACCCCTACCAGATTGGCACCGCGGCGGAACTGCTCTGGTTCGGCCAGCAAGTCGCCGATCGCTACTACTCGATCTGGGCCACCCTGACCGCCGACATCAATATGGAGGGCGAAAGCTGGCCAACTCTCTTGAGATACCACGGCACCTTTGACGGCGCGGGCCATACCATCTCCAACCTAACCATCTCCCAGGGCTTTGTGGCTCAATTGGCCGGCGGTACCATCAAAAACCTGACGCTGGATGCAACTTGCACGGTTACAGGAGATGGCAGCATTTGCGGCTCTTTATCCGAAAACGGTACCATCCAGAACTGCACCAACAAAGCCGACGTTACGAACAGTAGTCGTGTCATATACACCGGCGGCATTTGCGGCCAAATCTATACCACCGGCACCATTGAAAACTGCATCAACCTTGGCGACGTTACCGGGCCTAGGATCGCAGGCGGCATCTGCGGACAACAGATGGCCGGCACCATTCAGAACTGCAGCAACATCGGTACGGTTGCTACCCGTGAGAGTGAGGGTGAAGCAGGCGGCATCTGCGGACGTCTGAGTGAAGGGTCCATCTTCAATTGCCATTGGCTAAGCAGCTCCTGTGGGAGCGCCATCGGCTATACGGCTCCCGGGACCACAATAACAACCGACGGACTCTATTCGTGGAGTAAGGAGGTGTTTGCTTCCGGCAAGGTGTGCTTCCTGCTCAACAAATCTTCCTCCGGGGAGGGGACTGTCTGGCGGCAGAATCTGGACAACGGGCAAACCTCGGATCCTTATCCCGTACTGGATTCCACCCACAGCATTGTCTATATCAATGGGGCAAACTATACAAACACGAAGCCCGAACATACATTTGATGAGGACGGCTTCTGTACCGAACCGGGATGCTCTTACTACCAGCCGGCAGTCGAAGTGAACGGTGTTTACCAGATTTACAACAACGGTCAGCTGCTCTGGTTTGCGGCATTCGTCAACAACGACGCCGCCCACGCCCAATATGAAACGAGCGATCCCTCCGCCGATGCGATGCTGATGAATGACCTTGCGCTGAATCACACCATAGACGGCGCGGCAACCTGGGTCCCCATCGGCAACAGGGACATCTCTTATTGCGGCACCTTTGACGGCAATGGCAAGACCATCAGCAACCTTGTGATCAACGGTGAGAGCTACCTAGGCTTTGTAGGGCGCCTGGGCGACGGCGGCGTCATCCAAAACCTGACGCTGGACGCTACTTGCTCGGTCAAAAGCAGCAGTTACATGAATAATTATCTGGGCGGCATCTGCGGTCGGCAATCGGGCGGCACCATCCAAAACTGTGCCAACTATGCCGAGGTCAGCGGAAGAAACTACGTCGGCGGCATCTGCGGAGGCCAGGAAGGTAACAGCACCATCAAATTTTGCTACAACGCTTCCGTGGATATCTATGGTACGAACGGAGCCACGGGCGGCATCTGCGGATTCCAGGATGGTAACAGCACCATCGAATTTTGCTACAACAGCGGCAAGGTTGATAGCTATGGTGATAAGGGCGCCATCAGCGGGTGGTTTAAGGCCGGATGCACCATCCGGAACTGCTACTGGCTGCAGGGGAGCTGCAGTACCGGCTACGCCGATAAAGGCGGTACCGCAGAGAAAGTGGAACAGAAAACCGCTGAGGAGTTCGCCTCCGGCGCGGTGGCCTGGCTGCTGAACGGCTCCACCAGCGAAGGCGATCTGACCTGGTACCAGAACCTGGGCAACGGCCAGACTGTGGATGCCTTCCCCGTGCTGGACAGCAGCCACGGCACCGTGTACCACAGATCCTGGCACTGTGGCAGCGTGACCAAAGAGTACACGAACAATCCGGATTTCCAGAGCCAGGACGAACATAGCTTTGATGAATCCGCCATCTGCACCAACTGCGGGGCATACCAGCCCGCCGAGGCGCAGAATGGTGTCTACCAGATTAAAAACGTTGGCAATCTGTTCTGGTTCGCCGCCCTGGTCAACGGGGACACCAACCAGGAAGGCATCACCCAGGCTGTTCCCACCGCCAATGCGGTGCTGACCGCGGACATTGACTTGGGCGGCAGGGAGTGGGCCCCCATCGCGCCCAGCACGACCTTCAGAAGCAACGCCACCACCGTGGAGAACACCACCAACAAGAGCTACTCCGGCACCTTTGACGGCCAGGGGCACACCATCTCCAACTTCGAGATCCGTACCAACCGCGCAGAGCTCACCAGCGGTCTGTTCGGCGCGGTCACCGGCACCATCGAGAACCTGGGCATCGTCAATGCCAGCTTCGACAACGGCGGCGATTACGACGGTCGGTTCGGCGCCCTGTGCGGTTTGCTGGTGGCGGACGATGACACCGAAACGGCGGCCACCATCCAAAACTGCTATGTGGTCGATTCCAGCATTGCGGCCACCGGGAAAATCGCCGGCGCCGTCTGCGGCGCCAACTACGGCGGCACCATCCAGGACTGCTACGAGTGCGGCAACACCGTGACGGCCCACGAGCGCATCGGCCACCTGGTGGGCGACAACCAGAATGACTATAAGAATCCGTACGCCCCAGGGCTCACGCTGAAAGGCATCGTCACCAACTGCTATTCGGATACCAAGTTGGCCGGGACCCAGGGAGGTACGGTGAACGGCGGCGGCGTCAAGGACGCCGAGGAGTTCGCCTCCGGCGAGGTGGCGTACCTGCTCAACGGCTCCACCAGCGAAGGCGATCTGACCTGGCACCAGAACCTGGACAACGGCAGGCCGCGGGACGACTATCCCGTGCTGGACAGCAGCCACGGCACCGTCTACTGCATTGAGGAGGACCCCATCCGTTACAGCAATGACCCCAACGGCAAGCCTGCCCAGATCAGCGTGGACATCACCTGGGGAGAATTAAGCTTTACTTACAGCGACGGCACCTGGAATCCGGACACCCACGAATATGACGGCGAGGGCTGGACGGTGGACGAGGAAGGCGGTAATTCCATCAAGGTGGAGAATACCGGTAATACCGATGTGAATGTTACCTACGATTACAAAGCTGTAGAAAACGGCATCACCGGCAGCTTCACCGACGGGGAGAACCCGGTTTCCGCCCCCGTGGCCCTGCCTGTAAATGGCAGCAGCACCGTTTATCTGATTCTGGCCGACAAACCGGAAAACGAACTGATGGAAGCCAAAATCGGCAGCGTGACCGTAACGATTGGAGGTGAGAGCGAATGAAGGGAAAGAAAATTTTGATTCCTGTGCTGCTTCTGATTACGTTGATTGCCATCGGCGTGACCATCTGGGCCTTGTGCTTCCGGGACACGGCCCCGGTCCTGGCTCCGGATTACGCCCCGGTGGAGGAGGAATCCAATGCCCAGGCCATTGAGGACGACAGCGATGAAAAGCTGGAGGCGGAGGAAGGCGGCGGGGCGGTAAGCCTCACCTATTCCAATGAGGTCACCATCGACCTGTCCGATAAAGCGGCCAGCCTTGTTTTTGCCAATCCCGGCAAGTCGGTGCAGGACATGGTGGTGCAGATCGTCATCGACGATACGGTGATCGTCCAGTCCGGAACCTTAAAGCCGGGCAACCAGATCACCACCCTGAACCTGCTGGACGGGGCGGAAAGCCAGCTCCAACCCGGCGGGTACGACGGCAAATTTGTCGTGTTCTACTATGACCCCGACACCGGCGAAAAAGCCGTGGTCAATACCGAGATCCCTATCACCATTACGGTGCAGGAATAACGAAAACATGATGATTGAGGAGGAACGATCCATGAAGAAATTGATTGCAACCGCTCTGGCATTGACTATGACCCTGAGCCTGAGCACCACCGCTCTGGCCGCTGAGGTGAACGGCGCCGGCGTAGGTTCACAGGAGCCCATTGATGTCACCGCCAAATACAACGACGGTGCCACGGAGCCTACCGTGTACAGCGTGGATCTCACATGGGAGGATATGACCTTTACTTACAACGAATCCGGCACCAGAACCTGGGATCCGGACACCCACACCTATACGGATACCACCTCTGCCGGTTGGGATAAGACCAGCGCTACGGTTACGGCCACCAACCACTCCAACGCCCAGGTTACGGTCAGCTTTACCTATACCCCGCAGGGCACTACCGGCGTGACTGCCTCCATGAGTAAGGATAGTTTCAAATTGGCTGCCGGTGTGGAAAATAAGCCCAACGAAGCTGCCACGGACAGCTCCAATCTGATGATTACCGGCACGCCCAACAACAGCGTTACCGCAGAGGGCGTCACCATCGGTACCATCACGGTCACCATCGAGTAACCGTAAAGCTATCATAAAGGAGAGAATACGATGAACATGAAAAAAATCACCACCCTGCTGGCGGCTGCTGCTCTGACCTGCACCATGGGTACTACCGCTTTTGCGGCAGATCAGGACGGCGTAAACACCGGCAGTTACTCCGCTGATGTCAAGGGTACCTATCAGGCCGGCAGTTCCGGCGCTGTATACAGCGTGGATATCGCCTGGACCGACATGAGCTTTACTTATACCGGCGCCGGTGAAGGTACCTGGGACCCGGAGACCCACCAGTATAGCGGCGGAAGCTCTGAGGGAGCCTGGACGGCCAGCAATGACTCCATCACCGTGACCAACCACTCTAACGCCGCAGTCAAGGCCACTGCTTCCTATCAGGCCGAAACCGGCTATGAGAGCACCACCATGACCTTCGGCAACAACGAGGCCACGGTAGCTACCGCCGTGGGTACAGAAGTTGCTTCGGCTCCCAGCGCCACCATCACCGTTACCCCCGGCGGAACCCTTGCCGAAAGCGCCAATGGCGGCAAGATTGGTACCATCACCGTAAGCATCGCTGCTGCGGAGTAATCAACAGCTTCAGTTGTCAAGGGGCAGGAAAAATCCGTCCCTTGACCTCTGATGTCCGGGCATTGGCTCAGCCAGTGTCCGGACATGAGGGAAAGGAGTGTGGTGTCGTTTTTGGCGCAGCAAAAACATAGAAAAAATTGGGCTGTACCCGTTTTGGTGATAGTCTGCCTGCTGTGTCTGGCGATGATGGCCGCAGCTCTGGTATATACACAAAGCCCCGCACAGGGGGAATTTACCCCGCCGCCTTTCGAGGCGTCAGCTGTGAGCGGTACCCCGGAAGTACCGGAAGAATTGGGCTGGCAGGAGTTGAACGCCCAGGCATTTCAGGTGGGGGTATGCGGGGCTGTTTTATTGGAAGGCAACCGGGCGGATATATGGCTTACCAACCCGGAAAGCAACACCATCTGGCTCAAGCTGCGGATTCTGGATGAAGATGGGGAGATTCTGGGTGAGACCGGGCTGATCCGTCCCGGGGAATATGTGCAGTCCGTAACTTTCGACACGGTCCCTGCGCCCGGTGCAACGATTTCCATGAAGGTGATGGCCTATGAGCCGGAGACATACCACTCCGGCGGTGCTGTTACTCTGAATACGGTCGTGCAGGTGGAAGATGGATGAAAAAACCATTTCCGGCGGCTCTGGCCCATCCCTGTCATGGGGAAGAACTGTTTTTGCTGAAAAAAAGGAGGAAACGTATGAAAAGACGACTTTTGAGCATTTTCTGTGCCCTGTGCCTGTGCCTGACGCTGCTGCCGACGGCGGCCCTGGCGGACGGCCTGGAGACGGGCACGCCCACACTGCTGAACGGGGAGGACGAGACCGGCTATGCCACCCCCAGCACGGATGACGGGTGGAGTCTGTTAACGAGCAGCACCTGGTATACGGATCAAAAGAAAACCTATGAGCAGCCGTTTTATTCGGACCTGCCCATTCACGTTGAGGCCGGCGGGTCGCTGACGGCCCCTTCCATCACTGTGGAAGGACGTGTGGAGGTGACCGGCAGCGCCAGTTTAAACTGCTCCGGCGAACTGAGGGCAGAAGAGCTGCATGTTTCTGTGGGTGCGACCGTCGGGACCCTTTCCTGCGAAACGGTTTTTGTATCGGGCTACGCTATCCTTACTGTTACCAGTAGATGGAACTGCAGCGGCACGGTCGAAGTAGACGGCGCACTGTACCTGCCGGCGGAGACGGTGCCGAATTGGAACAACTTCTCCGGCAACGGCACGGTCTACATCGGCGAGACGGCCTATACTACCGCAGGAGTATCCCAAGGTACAGCAATGCTCATGCTGTTCCCCGGCACTTCGGCGTCCGGCGAGGGATATACCTGGGATGGAGAAACCTGCACGCTGACGCTGGACGGCTTTACCCGGACGTACGGCGAAAATGCGGATGGCAGCATTGGAATTATGGCCGAAGGTGAGGATGTCACGCTGGAGCTGAAGGGCGAAAACGTCATGACCGGTTTGAGCGGCAACGCAATGGGAATTTACTGTGAGGGAGGCAGCCTGACGCTGAAGGGCGCCGGCTCCCTCGACTGCGGGGAGGCCATGGCGGCGCTGGTGATCTCCGGCGGTTCCCTCGCGCTGGCGGAGGGGTATTCGCTGAATGAAGAGGCGGAGATCTACAATATTTCGGACGGGGAAAGCTCTGCCGGCCATGTCATCCAGGCCGGAACCGCGGAGAGCAACCCCATCCCGGCGACCTCGTTTACCATTCAAAGCGAACAAAGCGGGGACGGCACGGGCAGCTATAGCGCTGAGGTCAAGGGCACCTATCAACCCGGCGGCTCCGGCGCTGTTGTATACAGCGTGGATATCGCCTGGACCGACATGAGCTTTACTTATACCGGCGCCGGTGAAGGTACCTGGGACCCGGAGACCCACCAGTATAGCGGCGGAAGCTCTGAGGGAGCCTGGACGGCCAGCAATGACTCCATCACCGTGACCAACCACTCTAACGCCGCAGTCAAGGCCACTGCTTCCTATCAGGCCGAAACCGGCTATGAGAGCACCACCATGACCTTCGGCAACAACGAGGCCACGGTAGCTACCGCCGTGGGTACAGAAGTTGCTTCGGCTCCCAGCGCCACCATCACCGTTACCCCCGGCGGAACCCTTGCCGAAAGCGCCAATGGCGGCAAGATTGGTACCATCACCGTAAGCATCGCTGCTGCGGAGTAATCAACAGCTTCAGTTGTCAAGGGGCAGGAAAAATCCGTCCCTTGACCTCTGATGTCCGGGCATTGGTTCAACCAATGTCCAGACATGAGAGAAAGGAGCGTGATGCTGCTGTGGCAGGGAAAAACCAAGCCAAAAAATGGGCGGTTCCCGTTCTGGCGGCGGTCTGCCTGCTGTGCCTGGCAATGATGGCCGCATCTCTGGTATATACACAAAGCCCCGCACAGGGGGAATTTATCCCGCCGCCTTTTGAGGAATCGGCTGTGTCCGGTATCCCAGATGTGCCGGAAGAATTGGGCTGGCAGGAGCTGGACGCCCAGGCATTCCAGGTGGGGGTATGCGGGGCTGTCGTACTGGAAGGCAGCCAGGCCGACGTGTGGCTCACCAACCCGGAAGGAAATAACGTTTGGCTCAAGCTGCGGATTCTGGATGAAGATGGGGATGTTCTGGGTGAGACCGGACTGATCCGGCCCGGGGAATATGTGCAGTCCGTCACCTTTGACACGGTCCCGGCGCCCGGTGCGGAAATATCCATGAAGGTGATGGCCTATGAGCCGGAGACATACCATTCCGCTGGTGTTGTCACTCTGAATACCACGATACAATCAGGAGGTTGAGATGAAGAAACTGTTTCAGACTATTTTTGTGTCGGCGCTGTCTATCCTATTGTTTACGATGCCGGCATTTGCCGCCGCGCCGGAACCGGAGGAAATTCCGGTGGTGGTGAAATCTGTTCAGGAGACAGCTTGGGCAGAAGGCCCTGTTATGGAAGGTCAGGCCAGCGTCCAGCTGGAGGATGGCGTTCAGGTTACGGTGAGCGGCAAGACACTGAATGGATTGACCCTTGTGGTGTACCCGATCCCCCGCAGCGATGAACAGGCCTGGGCGTGGATGGAATCCTGCATGGAGAAATACGGGACCAACCTGTACCCCCTGGATCTGTATTTTGTGGACAGCCAGGGCAGCCGGGTAGAAGTCCAGTCCGCTATTACCGTTACTGTGACCTACACGGGTGACTATCAGGCCCCGGCAGTGTTCGATCTGGCTGAGACCGGAGCTGTCACAGAGATGGAATCTCAGGCAGAAGGCACAGCGATTACGTTTACCACCGATCACAACAGCTATTATGTGCTGGCAGAGACAGAAGAGGGACATACGCCTGTAGAGCCGGATGACCCGGACGAGGATGGCTCCGGCCAGCCCTCTGACGGGGACACATCCCAGCCCGGCGACACGTCCCAGCCCGGCGACACGTCTCAACCCGGTGACACGTCCCAGCCCGGCGACACGTCTCAGTCCGGCGGTTCGTCTCCCCAGACAGGAGATGACGGACAGTTGTTGGTATGGTGGGCACTCCTGCTGGTGTCTGGGGGAGCCCTTTTGATGATCCTTTTCCGTGCCAAAAAACAAAATGAGAATTAATCCGCAAGGACTATCGTTGAAAATAGCTCGGGAATGCGTAGAGAGCCACTTAAGAGCTGCCATTATATTATAGAGAGGGAACGGTATACGATTTACCGTTCCCTCTTTTTGCTCTTTTTCTTTTGAGAAGTCTGCTGTCCTTTCTGCGCTTGCCGCACCATCCTCCGCACGGCCTGCCGCTCCATATCTTCATGAAGCATCCGGGAAACAGCCTTTTTGCTGTCAAGCATCAGCAGCGGGCTGTATTTCTCGCCATAAACCTGCTGTGCCCGGTTCTCCGCCTCCTGCTCCTTGTCAGGGCGGATGGCCTGTTTTGCTTCGTAGAGCTGCACCAGGTCAAAGCCCTGTGCCTGCTCCCGAAGCCCGGCATACTCAGTCAGGGCAGCGTCCAGCTCGGCAGAATATTTCTGTTCCTGTTCTTCCAACCGCTTCAGGCTTTGCTCCATGGCTGCAATGTCTTTAGGGAATTGTTCGGCAGCATCTTCCCCGGAATATGCCAGCGATGCCAGAAGCAGATTCTTTTCCGAACGCAGTTCCTCCAAATCCTCTGTCAGGGCCGCAATCTTAGCCGCCAGTTCCCGATGCCGGAACACATGGACAGCGGAAAGAGCCTTTTTCTCGGAAAGCAGGCTGCGGCGCTCTTTCGTCTTATCCCGAATGTCCTTTGCCAGCTGATTGTACTGTGCAAGGGCAGGGCGCAGCGTATTCAGCGAAGTGTTCAGGCATTCCTTGCCCTTGCGAAGATACCCCAGCTGATAGCAGAACAGCAGCAGATTTTTTCGCAGATTTTCCATGGCCTCAGCAAGTGCCGGGATGGTATTTTTAACTGCCTGCGCCAGCTTTTTGACCTGTCCTCTCAGCTCCCGGAGCAGAGCATTGTCTGCCTTGATCTGCCGGTTCAGCTCGCACCGGTCAGAGATAATACCCTTTTTCTCCA
>ERZ827492.165-NODE-165-length-68309-cov-10.422158_pt1 | contig 68309 bp, 59 predicted proteins | sample MGYA00519704_ERZ827492 | MGnify/ENA primary metagenome ERZ827492 (study PRJEB31778, sample SAMEA3449325) | human gut metagenome | biome: human gut; feature: human-associated habitat; material: faeces | place: United Kingdom | collected 2010/2012 ... | reverse complement strand
GCAGCCATAGCAGGCGTATAGATCGTGTTTTTTAATTGATAGCGAAGCATATGGCGGCCTCCTACTGACGCAGATATTCTCCTGTTTGTCCATCCAGCATCTGACTTGTAATATGCCCGTTCTCCGATGGATACCAGGTCTCTTCCAAGCTCCATGCTGGACGCAGCTCCCCATCAGCGCTATAATAGACCAGCCCAAGCCCCGTCACGACCGTAACACAAGGCAGTCCATAGCTTTCATAATAAATTCTGCAAAGAGCTTGAATCTCTTCTGTATCCATTAAATCAGCTTTGCGCAATGTCCGGGTCTTCTGCCCCACACACAGGGGATTCTGGATGGAAACACGTCCATTCTCGTACACGTCAACCCGTGTACCGGGAATCACCTCTGCGCCGCCCGGCATATATCCCTCTGTATCCAGAACAACGCCATCTACAGCCTGCGCATAGCGGCACTGAATCGTTGTATTTTCTTCCGTTACGCTTGTCTCAACAAATGCCGCACCGGTGGCATTGCTCAGTTCTTCCAAAATGGTTTGTATCTGTTCCGCCCCATTAAAAATCTCCAATGTGCCGCTCTCTATCGTGCCTTCTTCATTTTGCAGTTTTTCTTTCAGAGTGTCCCAAAACAGTTCCATATCCAGCGCATCGACGGTATAACAGTTCATCTGCTCCGGAACCTGAATCGCATCCGCAAGCCAATAGACCTCCGCCTGTTCTGCTGCAATGGTCGTTCTGATTTCCTCCGCTGTTGGCCACTCTATCGCTTCATTTTCTACGGGTATTTTAAGCGAATCCTCCTGCACAGTTTCTGTTGTCCCTGTATATGGCCGGATATCTTCGTCTGTGTGTCGCAACTCGTTTGCTGATCTTCCCGTACAACCGCACAGGCACAGGAGAATACATAGCATAACGGAAACCGCAATTATAAAACACAAAAAACTTTTCAATTTCATCGTTCATTCCCCTTGCCAGTCAAATTCAAAATGGCTTTCTGGCATATCATTTACATTCTCTTCTGCCAAATCGTCTATTCGTTTTGCCGGGTTCAAAAATGATTCTGCTTTTTTGCTCAATACAACATATGCAGAAAGAAGCATGCCCACTATAATTACCCCAATGATAATCACCCATTTTTTGAGTTTTTTAGGCTTATCTTCTGCAGGTAGCTCGTTGTTGCACACTGGATCGCGCTCGTCTAGTTTCTTTTCCTGCACCAACTCACCAGCATCGGAAGAATCACTGCACAGCCAATCCAGCGATACATCGTAGATTCTTGCCAGTTCGAGCAGCTTTTCCGTGGACGGCTTCGACTGTCCGCTTTCCCAACGCGAAACCGCCTGCCGGGAAACGCTCAGCCTTGCGGCGATATCGGCTTGCGTCAGCCCTGCCGCCTTTCGCGCTGTGTCAGTTTTTCACAAAGTGTCATATCTTTCTCTCCTGATTTTATGGGATACCGCGATTTTTGTAAACCAAAAATCGGTTGCTTTTGCGCAAATATTGGTTGCTTTGCAGATTTTTTGATAGTCCAAGCAAAATTCAATTTACATAATACCATTATAAAGCAGACAGGAAAGATGTCAAGGATGAAGATGGAAGCTGGACTGCGCAAAAACTGCGCCGCAGTAAACAAAGAATAGGGATTTCCAAGACACACAAAACCAGCTGAAAAATATTCCGATCTTCCGAAAAAATCAGTAGACTTTGTGCCGGTTCTGTGGTAGTTGTTTGTGCTACCGAAGAAAAGGAGGCACAGACATGGCAAAGAAACGGGCAAACGGTGAAGGCAACATCCGCAAGCGCAAGGATGGACGCTGGGAAGGACGATACACAGCCGGATATGACGAAAAGACCGGCAAGCGGCTGATCAAGAACGTCCTCGGCAAGACACAAGCAGAGGTAAAAGAGAAACTGGCGAAGGCAGTTGCGGAAGCGGAAACTGTCGATGTGCAGAGAGCGGACGAATACACGCTCGGTATATGGCTGCAAACGTGGTATGAGCTTTACGCAAAACCGCACCTGCGGTTCTCAACTGCTGAATACTATCGACGTGGGATTGAACTGCACATCGCGCCGCGTATTGGCGATATTCCGCTCAAAAAGCTGACCGGACGCGATTTGCAAGGGTTGTACAAGGACTTGCGGGAACACGGACGGCTCCGCGAAGCGCAGAAGGGAAAGCAGCCGGGGCTGAGTGATTCCACGATCTGCGGCATCCACACAATGCTGCACAATGCGCTCGACCGGGCAGTGAAAGAACGCCTGATCGTGCGCAATCCAGCGGATGACTGCATTCCACCGAAAATCCCGAAGCACGAAATGAAGATCCTGCCGCCGGAGCAGATCAAGTCCTACCTGACCGCTGCTGACCAGCGCGGCGTCCTGCCGATGTTCTATCTGGAACTCATCAGCGGCTTGCGCAAAGGTGAACTGGTTGCGCTGCAATGGTCGGATTTGGATATTGAAAACAAGACGATTTCTGTCAGCAAGCAGGCCGGACGCAACAACGCAGGCGAACCGGATATCACACGCCCGAAAACGGAAAACTCCATCCGCAAAATCTCGATTCCACAGGATGCCGTTGATCTGCTGGTCGCAGAGCACCAGAAGCACCCGAGCAACCCGTGGATGTTCCCATCCCCGAAAACCGGTGAAATGTACCACCCCGATTCGGTAGTCAACATCCACAAGAAGATTCTGAAAGATGCAGGACTGGAACACCTGAGATTTCACGACTTGAGACACACATTCGCAACGTTGGCGCTTCAGAATGGCGTAGACGTGAAAACAGTGTCCAGTATGCTCGGTCACTTCGACGCGGGCTTCACGCTGAGAACCTACACCCACGTCACGCGGCAAATGCAGGAGAGCGCCGCCGAAAAGATGGGTAATTTCATGGCACAAGTGATGTGAACAAGCAGTCAAAAAACGCAGAGCGTCGGAGAGAATGACACAATCATCCGCTCCGACGCTCTTTGGACATTTCGCCGTGTGGGTCACGGTGTGGGTCAAGCCGGATTTCACAGGTTTTCACGAAGTGCGTTCCCTAAAATGGTATATACATTTATAGGAAAAATTCTGCTGGGTTGATGCCTGAAAAACACCACTTTTCTACAAAATCAGAAATCCGAAAATAGTTGCAAAAACGCCTGATATTCAAAGAATATCAGGCGTTTTGGTGGGGGAAGGTGGATTCGAACCACCGAAGTCATTGACAGCAGATTTACAGTCTGTCCCCTTTGGCCACTCGGGAATTCCCCCATATTCAGGATGCTGTGTTGCGGTAAAATGGAGCTGGTAGACGGATTCGAACCCCCGACCTGCTGATTACAAATCAGCTGCTCTACCGGCTGAGCTATACCAGCAACTCAAACAGCAAGGCTGATTATAGACGAAGAGCGCCAAAAAGTCAAGAACTTTTTGAAAAAACGCGGAATATTTTTTCGGGCGGGGCGGCGCGCCGTATTTGCACTTCCGGCAGTTTGTGCTATACTGATAAAAAAGGAGGGATCCGCTATGAAGATCACATTTGTCGGCGCGGCGCACGAGGTCACCGGCAGCTGCACGCTGCTGGAATTGGGCGGCGAGAGCTACCTGATCGACCGCGGCATGGAGCAGGGCGTGGACGTCTATGAGAACATTCCCCTGCCCGTGGCTGCGAAGGACGTCACTGCCGTCTTTCTGACGCACGCGCACATCGACCACGCGGGGCTGCTGCCGCAGCTGTACAAGGATGGCTTCCGGGGCCGGATCTACGCCACGCCCGCGACCTGCGCGCTGGCGGACGTCATGCTGCGCGACTCGGCCAACATCCAGGAATCTGAAGCCGCCTGGAAAACGCGCAAGGCCGAGCGCGCGGGCGAGCCGCCGGTCGTGCCGCTGTACACGGTGGACGATGCGAAGGGCGCGGCCTCGCTCTTCCGCCCCTGCCGGTACGGCCAGATCGTGCCGATCGCGGAGGGGATGCGTGTCCGGTTCTCCGACATCGGGCATCTGCTGGGCTCGGCCTGCATCGAGTTCTGGCTGCAGGAGGGCGGCATAGAGAAGAAGATCGTCTTCTCCGGCGACGTGGGCAACGTCGACCAGCCGATCCTGAACGACCCGCAGCCGGTCGCGGAGACGGACTATCTCGTGGTGGAATCCACCTACGGCAACCGCCTGCACGACAAGCCCAAGGACGTGCGCGCCGAGCTGACCGACGTGCTGCAGCGGGCCTTTGACCGCGGCGGCAGCGTCATCATCCCGGCCTTCGCCGTTGGCCGGACGCAGGAGCTTCTGTACCTGCTGCGCGAGATCAAGCAGAAGAAGCTCGTGCACGGCCACGACGGCTTCCCCGTCTACCTCGACAGCCCGCTGGCCGAGGAGGCCACGAGCGTCTTTCTGCAGTGCGATACCGACTGCTTTGACCCGGAGACGCAGAAGGTCCTGAAAAGCGGCCAGAACCCCATCTGGTGCCCGGGGCTGCAGCTTGCGCTCACAGCGGAGGATTCCAAGGCCATCAACAGCGATCCCCGGCCCAAGGTCATCCTGTCCGCCAGCGGCATGTGCGACGCGGGCCGCATCCGGCACCATCTGAAGCACAATCTGTGGATGGCGGAGAACATCATCCTCATCGCGGGCTACCAGTCGAAGGGGACGCTCGGCCGGGCGCTGCTCGACGGGGTGAAGGAGGTCCGGCTGTTCGGCGAGGATATCGCCGTGAACGCCGAGATCGCCGTGCTGCACGGCACGAGCGGCCACGCCGACCAGAAGGGGCTGCTGAACTGGGTCGAGGCGTTCGAGCGCAAGCCCGAGGTCGTCTTCATCAACCACGGCGACACCGAGGCCTGCGAGGCCTTCCAGGCGCTGCTGCAGCAGAAGGGGTATGTTGCCATCGCGCCGTTCTCAGGCGCGCAGTTCGATCTGGCGGCCGGGAGGCTCACCGCCTTCCCTGCCGGCCGGCCCATCGCCAAAAAGGGCGCAGCGCGCAAGAAGAGCGTCTTTGACGCGCTCATCGCCGCGGCACAGCGGCTGCTGCTCGTCGCGCAGGGGTGCAAGGAGCGGCCGAACCGGGATCTTACCCGCTTCACCGCACAGATCCAGGCACTCATCGACCGTTGGGAAAAATAATCACAAAACGCCCGGTATGCCTTGCATACCGGGCGTTTTCTGCGTTTTTTACAGCTTTTCCAGCGCTGCGGCGGGGACGCGGACGTCCTCCGCGGTCAGATCGCTGCGGAAGGTGAACTGGGCCGCAAGGGAGGCCTGGGTATCCACGGCCGCGACCTGCACGCTGCCGCCGAGCTCCACGCGCAGGGCCGTGACCTTGCCGTCCTGCACGTCGAGGCTGATCGTGCCGGGCTGATACTCCACGTTCAGCTTCTCCGCGTCCGGTGCGATGGCACAGGCGGCCTGACGCGTCCGGTCGGCGCTGAGGGTGAGCGTGTAGGTATAGCCGTTTTCCGTCTGCGTGCTCGTCACGCCGCCCTCGAGGCAGGCACGGTAGGCAATGTCGAGCAGATCGGCGCACTTGGTGAGCGTCTGTTCGCTGGCCGAGGCCGTCTTGCCATCCTTCGTCAGGACCTTCTCCCCTGTGAACCACAGCTCCACGCTGCCTGCGCGGATGCCGCTGACGCTGCGGCCATTCTCGGTGGTGCGGAAGTAGTCGAGCGAGGTATTGAAGATCACCGGGCCGCAGTTGGCGGTGAGGCCGACGCGGGCGGCCAGCGGGTCGCGCTTGCCGAGCTCCGACACGGCGGAGATCACGCGCAGCAGGTCCTCGGTCAGCTCGAGCTTACCCTGATAGCCGCCGCCCGCCATGGCGTCTGTGACGGCCTGGGGGACGCTGTGCGGGGTCTGGACGTCGGGCTGGATCGTGAGCTCCGCCCAGACGTTCATCGGCTGGGTCACGCCGCCCGCGTCCTGCGCCTCGCAGCTGCCGGAGGCTTCGATCGAGCGGATCTCGCCGTCCTGCACGTGCATGCAGAGGTCGATGCTGTCGACGGCGGAGAGCGAGTCCGCGATCGTCGGCGTCAGCAGCGAGAGCGCCTGCGCGGCGTCCTGGCCGTAGGCGGTCACGGAGTAGACCTCCTCACCGCTTTCGCGGGCGTAGGTCACGTCTGTAGCGTTATAGAGCTCGAGCAGATGCTCGCCGAGCGTGGAATAATCCGGGAACAGGCCGTTCGTGCGGTAGGCGCTGCCGTTTTCCAGATAGATCGAACCGTCGTAATAATACAGCCGCACGCCGTTTTCCTCGATGCAGAGGATCGTCTTGCCGTCCGCCTGGGTGCGGAACAGATGCGCGTCGGTCTGCAGCGTCTCGTCGCCGAGGTCCATCTGCACGGAGGCATCCATATCCAGCTCCTTGCGGGCTGAGAGATTTTTGAGCAGCAGCAGCGCGTCGACGCTGCTCTTGAGGTTTGCCCGGTAGATCAGTACGCCGGCCGTCAGCGCGGCGGCGAGCACCAGCAGCACGATCAGCCAGACGCGGCGCCTGCTTTTCCGCTTCTTTGCCTGTTCGGGCGTGAGCGGCACGGGCTGCGCGTCGGGGTCGGGTACGCCGATGGCGGCGTCATTCGCGTTCTGCTCGTCCTGCATGGCTTTGCGCAGGGCCTGCATCTGGCGGCGGCGGGTCTTGCCGAGCTTATGGATCAGGTGGATGATGAGCAGCACCAGCAGCGCCGTGAGCCCGGCCAGCACGATCCACACCCACCAGACGGGGAAGGTGGAAAGCGCCGCCATCTGCACGGTCTGGCCGGAGGCCTCAAAGCTCAGATAGCTGCCGATCTTGGTCGTTTTCGCCTTCTGCCAGACGCCGTTGGCGTTCATGAGGTAGATATCCGGTGTGCCCTTCTGCCCGTCGGGGACGCGGAAGCGGATGGTGTGCGTGTCGGCCCCATCCTCCGGCAGCCGCAGCTGCCACTGCTCGATGACGGACTTCGCCACATGCGCCGCGGGCGCGTGGCCGTCCGAGATGTTCTGGAAATACTTCCGGATGGCCTCCGGAACGCTGGCGGAGATCTCACCGAAGGCGGTGGGGGTGATGGCCTGCGGCTGCGCCTGCAGCCGGTCGGTATCGGAGAAGGCGCCCTCGGCCAGGAAGACCGGGCGGCCGTCGTCCCGCTGCGCGTCGCTCGGCAGGGCGTCGACGCAGGTATGGTATTCCGCCGTGACGGTGGTGTCAAAGGTGATAGAGTTGAGCGTGGGGGGAACCCACACGCCGTACTGGCCGTCCACGGCCGGGATGTCGGGGTACGCGCTCTCGTCCAGCGACCCGCCGTAGTTCACTTCTACCGTCTTGAGGACATTTCCGTCCGCGACGAACTGCACGGTGAACGTCCGGAAGGCGTCGGGGAGGGTCTCGTCTTCCATGAGCGTCCGGTAGGCGATGGGTTCTGCCGCACCGGCGACGCTCCTGCCGTTCAGGCCAGCGAGCGCGTCGGAGACGAAGCGGTTCTGCGCGAACGCGCCCGCGTCGCTGCCCGCGATCGCACCGGCGTACTGCTCATACGCGCCGATGCGGACGAGCGCAGTGCAGCCCGAGACGGTGCTGCCGCCGCCCGTGACGCTGTCCGTCACGCCGCTGCCGACAATGCCGCCGAGGTATCGACCGCCCGAAAGCTCGCATTTTGCGTAGCAATTCTCAATGGCTGCGCTGCAGATGCCCGCCACGCCGCCGACATAGTCGCCGCTCTGGCTCTCCACGCTGCCGTAGGCCTCGCAGCCCTCTGCAAGACCGAGGTCCATCCGGCCGCAGATGGCGGCCGCGCAGTCCTTCTTGGCCGTGACGGCACCGGTCGAGACGCAGCTTTGCAGCAGCGCGCGCAGCTCGTACTGCTTGCGCTCCGAAGAGGACAGGCTCTGGCTCACGTCGCTTTCCGGGTCGACGCTGTATTCCAGGCCCATCGCGCCTGCGATGCCGCCGACGTTGCGGTCGGCCCGCACCGTGCCGGTATTCTCGCACGCGCGCACCGCACCGAGGGTGATGCTGTCCGGGTCGGTCTGCGAGCCGTCGGTGACGAGGTCGCGGTTTTCCAGCTCGTCCATGGCGGCAAAGACGGTGTCGTTGATCTCACCGAGCTTATCGCTGATGGCCTGCACGTCGTTCTGCAGTGTCGTGGAGAGATTCGCCGCCTGCGAGCCGATGGCGCGCATCTGCGCGCCCATGCCGCTCAGGGCGGAGGCCAGCTCCGGCATGGAGGCGTCGGCGTTCATCTGCAGCGAGGCGCTGAGCGCGCCGCTGCCGTCCGTGCCGCCGGAGAGAGAAAGATCCGAAGGGTCGACAAAGCCGCCCACGCCCGCGCCGATCCCGGCGGACGTGCTGCTGCCGATCTCCAGCGGGTGCGTGTCGATGGTGAGGTCCGCGTCCTTCCCGGCGCCGATGGCGGCCCCGATACCAGCGGAGGCGTCGCCTACGGTGAGGTCGGCCCCGCCGGTCACGCTGCCGTCTGCCAGTGCACCGGCGTCGATCGTTGCGGTGGCGCGGAGGTTATTGGCCGCGTTGGCCGCGCCGTCGAGATACGTGCCCATCCCGGCCAGCTGCGAGCCGAGCGTGCTCGCCGCGCCGCCTGCGTCGGCGGTGGCCCGGTCGGTCAGGGTCCTGAGGTCCTGCAGCTGGGTCTGCAGCTGGTCCTTCGTGCTTTCGGACACGGTCACGGCCACGTACGGCTCGACCTGGCCGGCGATGCCGCCGACGTCCTTGCGGCCGAGGATGGCGCCCTCATTCGTGTTGCTGCGCAGATACCCGCTCGTCGAGCCTGCGATGCCGCCGATGTTGTAGCCGACGTGCTCATAGCCGACCGTGCCGGTATTTTTGCAGCCCGCGATCAGGCCGGTGTTGCTCCCGGCGATGCCGCCGGTCTCGGTCGTGGTGAGAAAGGTCTGCGAGGTGGTGAGGTTGGCAAGATCGAGCGTCGTGTCGATCTGGATGTCGCTGAGGCTCAGCGACGCGTCGACGTTGTTGGTGTTGATGCTGCCGGTATTCGTGCAGTGGCGGATGATGCCCTCGTTGAGACCCGCGATGCCGCCCGTGGCGTTCGTCGCCTGCACCTTGCCGTCAAATGTGCTGCTGATGATCTGCCCGGAGACGCGGTTGACGCCCGCGATGCCGCCGATCTGCGCGCTGCCCTGCACCATGCCGGTGAAGCTGCAGCAGACGATGCGGCCGTAGTTTTCGCCCGCGATGCCGCCGGCGACGATCTTGTCGCCCGCCGCGGCCACGGAACCGGCCACGTTCAGATCCTCCACGCTGCCGCCGGACAGGATGACGGCAAACAGGCCCGCGGGGCTGTAGCTGCCGGTGAGGTTCAGGTCGGAGATGGTATGGCCGCCGCCGTCAAACGTGCCGCCGAAGGCGGCCACGGGCGTGTAGTCCATCCCTGCCAGAGAGATATCCGCCCGCAGGATGACCGTTTTTCCGGCCGACCAGGTGTCGAGCGCACAGCTTTTCGCAAAGCTCACAAAATCGCTGGCGGAATCGATGTAGATGGTATCCGGGCCGTCCGCCGCCGAGGCCGTCAGGCCGAGCGGCGCGAGCAGCGTCAGCGCCAGAAGCGCCGCGAGCAGCCGCAGCGCGGCTTTCTGCTTATTCTTCATGTGCTTCAGCCTCCTTTTCCTGCGGCTGTTCGTCCTGCGGAGTGGCTTCTTCACCGGGTTCCGGCTTTGGCTCCGCCTCGGGTTCCGGCGAAGGCGCCGGGTCGGTGTCCTCGCCGGGGTCCGGCTCTGTCTGGCCGGAGAGCAGGCTGATGTTCACGTCACCGTCGACATAGGCGTGGACGATGCCGTGGATCTGGCCGCGGATCTCGCCGCGGACCATGCCGTCGATGCGCACGCGGCCGGAGGACTGGTGCTGCGAGACCGGCGTGGGCACGTCGAAGGAGGTCTTGTCGATGACCTTCTCGCCGAGCAGCAGGATCTGCGGCAGGATGAACATGACGATGATGATCGTGATGATGGTGCCGCGCCCGAGGCTGTCGCCGATACCGGCGATGGCGGCGTTGGAGGTCATCTGGCCGATGAGGATGCCGGCGATGACCATCATGAGGCCCGAGGTGATGATCGTCGGGAAGGCGAGGTTCATGGTCTCGATGATGGCGTCCTTTTTGGGCATTTTGTCCTTGAACTCCATGAAGCGGCTGGTCGTGACGATGGCGTAGTCGATGTTCGCGCCCATCTGGATGGACGAGACGACCAGATAGCTGAGGAAGAACAGGGGGCTGTTCGTGATGGTGGGGATGCCGTAGTTGATCCAGATACTGCCCTGAATGACCAGGATCAGCAGCACCGGGATCCCGGCCGACTTGAACGTGAACAGCAGAACGACCAGCACGATCAGGATGGACAGGACCGACACGACGACATTGTCGCGCGAGAACGAGGCCTTGAAGTCCTGCTCGGACGAGGAATCGCCCACGACGTACACGTCGCCGTCCGGATAATAGCTGCGCGCGACGGCGCGGATCTGGTCGAGGAAGTTATAGGTCTCGTCGCCGCCCACAGGGAGGTTCAGATAGACGAGCATGCGGCTGTAGTCGTCGGACTGCAGCTGCTTTTTCGCGTTCGTGATCTGCGAATAGGCGTCCTCGAGCGTCTGGGTCATATCGGCGTCGAGCGAGACGTAGCCGTCCTGCATCTCGCCGTAGAGGAAGGTGAACATATCGATGAGCGGCACGGAATACTTGGGCAGACCGCCGATGATCTTGCCGTAGTTGCCGCCGTCGGCCGCATAGGCCGCGTATAATAGCTCCGCGACCTCATAGTCGAGGTCCGTCAGCTCGGAAAACTGCCGCGGCGTGAGCGCGTCGGTCAGCATATAGCCGCCCATGGCCTCCACGTTGGAAAGGCCGAGGGTGGAGTCGACCTCGTCATAGGTCCCAAGCTCGTCCAGGAGCTTCTTTTCCGACGTGTAGTCCCCCGCCGGGACCACGACGGCGACCATATTGCTCGAGCCGAACGTGGTATCGATCATATTGTCCGCGATCTGCTGCGCGGACTGCTTGGTGGTCTTCAGATAGCTGAAGCCGTAGACGTACGGGCAGTTGTTGGCGAAGAGCATGGCCACGATGATGACCGCGAGGAAGATGGGCGGGATGATCTTCTTCGTCGCGTAGGCGAAGCGGCCGACGAAGGGGATCTTCGGGACAAAGTTTTTGTGGCGCGTGGCGTCGATCTTCTTGCCGAAGAGCATGAGAAGGCCGGGCATGAGGAAGAACACGGCAAAGAGCGAGAAGAAGATGGATTTAATCAGGCAGATGCCGAGGTCAAAGCCCAGGCGGAACTCCATAAAGAGCATGGCCACCAGACCGCCGATCGTCGTGAGGCTGCTGCCGCAGATCTCCGGCACGGCCTTGCTGAGCGCGACGATGACCGCCTCGCGGATGGGAAGCTTTTCATGCTCCTCCTTATAGCGGTTGCAGAGGATGATGGCGTAGTCGACCGACAGGGCCAGCTGCAGCACGATCGTGACGGAGTTGGACACGAACGAGATCGTCCCGAGCAAAAAGTTCGAGCCCATGTTCAGGACTGCCGCCGCGATGAACGTCAGCAGCAGCACCGGCACCTCGGCATACGTCTGCGACGTCAAAACCAGCACCGACACGACGACGATCGCCACGATGATGACGATGACGCCGATCTCCTGCGCGAGCGTCTTGGACGCGGTATCGCCGAAGGTCGCGGAGACGTACATGTCGTAGCCGTCAAGGGCGGACTCGATGTCGTTCATGACGGTCTCGCAGCGGTCGTCGTCCTCGGAATAGTCGAAGGTGATGTCGTAGAGGGCGGAGGCGTTGGTATAGTGATCCCTGGTGTCGTCAAAGCTCACGCCCTGCACGCCGTCAATATCCGCGATCTGCTCCGAGACGGCCTGCGCCTCGTCATACGAGACGTTCACCAGCATGAGCTTGGCCGTGCCGAAGGTGGTGAACTCGTCCTCCATCAGGTGCAGACCCTTGTACGTCTCAGACTCCTTCGGCAGGTAGGCGGACAGCTGGTTTTCTACCTGCACCCAGCTGCGGGAGAAGACCGAGAAGACCAGCCCGATCGCAACGATCAGAAAAATCAGATTCCGTTTGTCGACGATGAAGCTGGCGAACTTGTACATAAAGCCCTCTTCCTTGTTTTTCGGTTCCTGACTCATAATTCACGCTCCTGTGCTATTTTTACCTCTTAAAATTTTTCATTCCAGTTTAGCACACAACGCGCCGAAATGACAATATGCAAGCCGCACAAAATGCGTAAAAAATCCCCACCCGGCAGACAAGCCGCCGGGCGGAGATTCTGATCATTCTTACGCCTCCAGGCGCGCGCGGATGGCGTGCAGGAAGTCTTCGCTGGTGACGGCCTTGGGCGCGGGGCCCTCGACGAGACCGGCAAGGTCCTTCGTCATGACGCCTGCGCGGATGGTGTCGAGGCTCGCGGCCTCGAGCTTATCGGCAAACGCCGCAAGGTCGGCAAGACCGTCGAGCTGGCCGCGTTTGCGCAGCGCGCCGGTCCAGGCGAAGATGGTCGCCATGGGGTTGGTCGAGGTCTTTTCGCCCTGCAGATACCTATAATAATGGCGCGTGACCGTGCCGTGCGCGGCCTCATACTCCGTCGTGCCGTCCGGCGCGACGAGCACGGAGGTCATCATGGCGAGCGAGCCGAAGGCCGTGGAGACCATGTCGCTCATCACGTCGCCGTCATAGTTCTTGCAGGCCCAGATAAAGCCGCCGCGGCTGCGGATGACGCGGGCGACCGCATCGTCGATCAGGGTATAGAAATACGTCAGTCCCAGCGCCTCAAACTGCGCTTTGTAGGTCTGCTCGTATTCCTCCTCAAAAATGCGCTTGAACGCGCCGTCGTAGACCTTGGCGATGGTGTCCTTGGTGGAGAACCAGAGGTCCTGCTTCGTGTCGATGGCATACTGGAAGCAGGCCTTGGCGAACGAGCGGATGCTCGATTCCTTGTTGTGCTCACCCTGGAAGACGGCCGGGCCGTCGACCTTCTGGACGAGGACGGTCTGCTCCTTGCCGGACGCGCCGCGGAAGGTCATGGTGCACTCGCCGGGCTCGTCGGTGGCAAAACTCACGGATTTATACACGTCGCCGTAGGCGTGGCGGGCGATGGTGATGGGCTTTTCCCAGTTGCGCACGACAGGCTTGATGGAATCGAGCAGGATCGGCGCGCGAAAGACCGTGCCGTCGAGAATGGAGCGGATGGTGCCGTTCGGGCTTTTCCACATCTCAGTCAGCTGCGGGTACTCGGCCATCCGCTGGGCATTCGGCGTGATCGTCGCGCATTTGACAGCCACACCGTATTTCCGCGTGGCCAGCGCCGCGTCGACGGTGACCTGATCCTTCGTCTCGTTGCGGTGCAGCAGGCCAAGGTCATAATACTCGGTCTTCAGCTCGACGAACGGGCAGATCAGCTCGTCCTTGATCATCTTCCAGAGGACTCTGGTCATTTCGTCGCCGTCCATCTCGACGAGCGGCGTTTTCATTTGGATCTTTTCCATGCGATTCTCCTTATCCGCGCTTGGCGTAGTAGTTCATCAGACAGCCGTCGAGCAGGATCTCCCGCTCATCATCGGTCAGGCCCCGGACGTGCAGCACGAGGGGCGTTTTGCTCCCGTCGGCGCGCAGGACCATAGCCGGGAAGTCCTCGCTCCCCTGCTCCAACGTCCGGCGCACATCCGGCACGAAGACACAGTCGCCCGGCTGGCAGTCAAACGGCGTATCCGCATCCAGCGTGAACGGCAGCATGCCCCAGTTGATGCAGTTGCTGCGGTAGCGCTTGGTGGCAAATTCGTAGCAGATATTCGCAAAGCCGCCCAGCACCTTCTGGCACGAGGCCGCCTGCTCTCTGGCAGAGCCGTCGCCGGGCTTGTTGGCGAACACGCAGGAGCCGAACTGGGTGGTCTTCATCAGCGCGTCGGCGTCGCCAAAGTGCGCCAGCACGGCGCGCAGCGCCTCGGGAGAAGAATCGGCTCTGCGTTCGGCTTCGAGCGCGGCGATCTTCTTTGCGCGCGGCACATAGTCCGGCACGCGGCGCGAGAGCGTGAACTCCGCCAGCCGCAGGGGGTTCGAGCGGTAGGACGAGGTCTCGCCGGACGGGATGAGCTCATCCGTCGTGGTCACGGGGTCGTGGATGACGGCGGCCAGCTCCAGCAGGAGGTTTTCGCCGAGCTCGTACATCTTCGGCCAGTCGGTGATATTCGGGCCCATGATGAGCTTCGTCTCGGGCTGCGGATGGCCGAAGCCGTTGTAGACGCGGCGGGCGTAAACCGTCTCGTCAAAGGCATACGGGTGGCGCTCCGGCTCATAGTCCAGCGCGTCGGCCGGGGTGATGCGGCCGCCGTTCTTCGCCGTCGCGGCGATGGAGCGCGCGTCCATCAGGCACACGCCCGCGAACTGCCCCTCGCCGGGCTTCGAGCCCTCGCGGTTCGGGAAGTTGCGCGTCGTATGGCGGAGGGACAGGCCGTTGTTGGCGGGCACGTCGCCGGCGCCGAAGCACGGGCCGCAGAAACTGGGCTTGATGATCGCGCCGGTCTCCAGCAGCTGGGCCGTCACGCCCATGCGCGTCAGTGCAAGGCTCACGGGGACGGACGTGGGATAGACGTTCATGGAGAAATAGCTATCGCCGATCGAGCCGCCGCGCAGGATCTGCGCAGCCTCGTCGATGTTGTCAAACATGCCGCCCGCGCAGCCTGCGATGATGCCCTGGTCGGCCCAGACCGCGCCGTCGTGGATCTTACCCAGCAGGTGCACGTCGGCCTTCGGCCAGCGCTTTTTCGCCTCGGCCTCGACCCCGGCGAGCAGTTCCTGTGCATTGGCAAGGAATTCGCGGATGGGGTAGGCATTCGACGGGTGGAACGGCAGGGCGATCATCGGCTCGACGGCGGACAGGTCGATCTCGACCATGCGGTCATAATACGCGCCGTCGCCGGGGGCGAGCTCCTGATACGCCTCCGGGCGGCCGTGGATCTCAAAGAATCTCTTCGTCTCCTCATCAGTCTGCCAGATGGAGGACAGACAGGTGGTCTCGGTCGTCATGACGTCGATGCCGTTGCGGAAGTCGATGGGCAGGCTGGCAATACCGGGACCGGCGAATTCCAGCACGCGGTTTTTGACGAAGCCGGAGGCGAACGTCGCCTGCACCAGCGCGAGCGCCACATCATGCGGGCCGACGCCGCGGCGGGGCTTGCCTGTCAGATAGATCAGCACGACCTCGGGCAGGTCCGCGTCCCACGTGTGCCGGAGGAGCTGCTTGGCAAGCTCCGGCCCGCCCTCGCCCACGGCCATGGTGCCGAGCGCGCCGTAGCGCGTATGCGAATCCGAGCCCAGGATCATCGCGCCGCAGGCCGCCATCTGCTCGCGCGCGTAGGAATGGATAACGCTCTGGTTGGCGGGAACGTAGATGCCGCCGTATTTCTTGGCCGCGGACAGGCCGAAGACATGATCGTCCTCGTTGATCGTGCCGCCGACGGCGCAGAGGCTGTTATGGCAGTTGGTCAGCGCGTAGGGAATGGGAAATTCCCGCATGCCGCTGGCCCGGGCCTGCTGGATGATGCCGACGTAGGTGATGTCGTGCGAAAGCATGGCGTCAAAGCGGATCCGGAGCTTTTTCTCGTCGCCGGACTGGTTGTGCGCCTGCAGGATGCGGTAGGCCATCGTCAGCCGCCGCCCGTCCTCCGGGCGGATGGAAGCGCTGCTCTGCGGCACGCCGCCGCAGAGGAAAACGCCGTGGTTCGTCAGTTTCATGGTTGGTCCTTCCTTCCGGTCGGTTTTTCTTTTGTTACACTTTATCACAGAAACGTGTTTTTGAAAAGTGTTCCTGCAAAAATTCATAAATTCTGCTTTTTTCACAATTCATCCAGCGATCGGCGGCCGTTTTTTGCAGGATTTCGCATCGCTTCCGTCATTTCCTGTACGCCGTTCTTGCATTTTGCCGCCGCTTCCGGTATGATGGTCAAAAAAGCGGAAGGAGGGATCGGATGGCGCAGTATTACATGCTCAACAAGCCCCGCGGGCTTCTGACCGCCCGGCGGGACGCGCGGTGCGAGACCGTCATGCGCTGCTTCCCGGAGGCGCTGCAGCAGACGCTGCATCCGGTCGGCCGGCTCGACAAGGACACGGAGGGGCTGCTGCTGTTTACGGACGACGGGATGCTCGACGTGCGGCTGCTGCGGCCGGAGCGGCACGTGGAAAAGGAATACGAATACCGCGCTTTCGGCCATCTGGACGAGGCTGCCCTGCGGCAGCTCGAGACAGGCGTCGTGCTCGCGGAGGGCCAGCCGCTCTCGCGCCCGGCACGGGCCGCGCTGCTCGCGCACACCACCATCGGCGAGAGCGAAGCGTACCTGCCGGAGCGGTTCCGGGAGAAATATCTGAAAAATCCCGGCCGTCCGGTCACGGTCGGGAAGCTCTGGATCACGGAGGGGCGCAAGCATCAGGTCAAGCTGATGGTCAAGGCTGTGGGCGCGCACGTGTTCTATCTCAAGCGCTGGGCCATCGGCCCTGTCCGACTCGACGCCGCCCTCGCCCCCGGCGCTTACCGCCCCCTGACCCCCGAAGAACTGCACGCGCTCGGTCTGTAGGCTGCCAATATCCAAAGAACGCCCCGGGCGGCAATGCCGCCCGGGGCGTGGTGTGTCTGCAGATCAGTCGATGTCGACCCAGTCGTAGCCGAGGTAGGTCGTGAAGGCTTCCTTGAGGATGTCCTTGTAGTGGCCCTCGCAGATGGCGGTGTGGTGCTTGAAGCCGCCCTTGGCGAGCGTGATGCACTTATCCTGCAGGTGCGGGATCTCTGCGACGCCGCCGCAGCCGAAGTAGCCGTCCTCGATGGGATCGTCGGTGAACTTCGCTTCAGACGCGTAAATGACGATCTTGCCGTCCTTGGTCTGGCAGTTGGAGATGGTGATGGGCATGGGCTTGATGCGGCCCTCGTTGCAGCCCCAGCCGGAACCCGGATCGTTCTTGGCAAACATCTTGTGCTCGGTGACGGTGCCCTTTCCGGCCATCAGGCTCTGGGCGACCGGGCCGCAGTGGAAGAGGATGATCTTGTCCTCGTCGTCGCCATAGTTGTTGTTCCAGTCGAGCACGGCAGCCGGGCCTTCGGAGGCAAGGCTCATGGCGCGCATGGAGATGGCGGAGCACATGTCGATCTCGCAGGAGGCGACGATGCCGCGGTCGTTGAGCTCGGAGAGCAGGACGCACGGGCAGATGCGCAGATACGTCTCCATCTCGTTCCAGCAGCGCAGCGCCAGGGCATCGAGGTGGTATTCTTCGATGTACTCGTCGAGCACGACGGAGACCTTCGCCAGCGTCAGGGCGTTGGAGGCCGGGACCTTGGAGAAGTCGGTGTAGTTCTTCAGATGCTCGAGCTTGGCCAGGACGACTGCATCGTCATCGGCCTTGGCGCGGACCTTCTCAAAGACCTCAGAGAGGTCGAAGGACTCGACGTTGATGCCGTTTTTCTGCATGGCGAGCTCGTCAAAGCGGACGGTCTTGAACGCGGTGGTGCGCGCGCCGATGCAGCCGAGGTTGAAGCGCTTCATGCCGTTGACCACGCGGCAGATGGCGGCAAAGTCGCGAAGGTTCTCCTGGAACTTGGCGCTCAGCGGATGCACGACATGGGGCTTGAGGACCGTGAACGGGACGTTGTACTGACAGAACACATCCGTGACGGAGAACTTGCCGCAGTAGGCGTCGCGGCGGTGGGCAAAGTCCATCTTGCCGATCTCGTCGGGGTACGCCTGCATGAGAATGGGCACGCCCGCGTCCTGCAGGGCGGTGATCGCGCCGTTTTCGTCGGCAAAAATGGGCATGGAGAAGATGACGCCGTCATACTGTCCCTCGTGCTCCTTGAGCCACTTGGCGTAAAGCAGGCCCTCGTCGCGCGTCTCAACGCCGCCGTAGCGAGTCAGCTCCTTGTCCATCATGATGTAGTCATAGCCCGCGTCGGTGACGGCCTTGACCATGTCGTCGCGTGCGCCGTAGATCAGCTCGCCGGGCATGAAGCCGCGGTTGCAGAAGCAGAGGGCAAAGGTCATTTTTTTCTTCATGAGTGCTTCCTCCTGATAGTTGTTGTTCATTTGCACGGCGTCTGCGGCGGAGGCCCGCCGCAGACGCCGTTTGGACGATTTGATTTAGCCGAAAAGCTTTTCCTGGTTGCCTTCGATGCGGAACGAACGGATGATCTCGCAGGTGCGGGTGTAGACGGCTGCGCGGGCCTTCTCCACGTCGCCGGTCTCGGCGAGGGTACGCTCGTAGGTCTGGCGGATCTCAGTGCCGACGTTAATTTTGGCGATGCCGTTGGCGATGCCGTCCAGGATGCACTGGTTGTTGATGCCGGAGCCGCCGTGCAGGACGAGCGGAATGCCCGTGATCTTGCTGAGGTCGGCGATGTGCTGGATGTCCAGACGGGCCTCGGGCTTCTTCTGGTTGCGGACGCCGTCGGCGATCGCGCCGTGGATAGAGCCGACAGCCACGCTCAGCCAGTCGCAGCCGGTCTCGGCAGCGAAGCGCTTGGCCTCGTTCAGGTCGGTGAAGCCCTTCTTGGTGCGGAAGATCTCTTCATAGTCCATGTTGGCGCCGGAGCCCTCGTGGCCCATGACGGAGCCGAGCTCGGCCTCGCAGGCGATGCCGTTGGCATGGGCAAATTCCGCGACCTGCTTCGTGGTGGCAATATTTTCTTCGAGAGACAGGCGGCTGCCGTCGACCATGACGGACTGGTAACCGGCCTTCACCGCACGCTCAAGGATGGGCATGAAGTCCACGCGCTTGTGATCCTCGTCGATGACGGGCACATGGTCCAGATGCAGCAGGGTGTACTTCGGGTCATAATATTTGAAATATTCTTCCGCGACGGCCTCAAGGCTCCTGGACTCGAACTTTTCCCACTCCAGACGCGCGACCTGCAGCATGGCGACGGTCTTCTCGTCGATGATGGCCTGCGCGACGGGCTTGGCCATCGGCAGATAGGGGATGTTGAACGCCGGGACGATGGTATGGTGCTGCCATGCCAGTTTGACTGCTTCCTGTGCTTTCATTGTGTTGTCTCCTTTGCTTGGATGCTCAGTGCTGCTTCAGCGCAGACCACTGCGCCTCGTTTTCCACAAGCGTCACATGGACGCTGTAGGTCTTTGTTTCGCCGGGGGCCAGGAACTTGAGCGTGCCGTTCTCGCGCATGACGTTGCGGCCGTCGGGCGTGCAGTTGCCGGGCTCGAGACCCATGACGTAGTCCTTGACGCCCATCATCTTCCACTGCGTGAAGCAGTCGAGGCTCTGCGAGTCGAACGAGATCGCAAGGCCGTAGCCGCGGTCATGGTTGAAGATGGCGGCGAGGCCGGGCTTGTCCTGGAACACGTGATAATAGCACTGCTCCTCAAAGCCGGGCGTCGGGGTGAGGACCTTGTTCCAGGTGTCGATATCCTCAGCGGCGTGGGCGTTGCGGGGCTTGACCTCCGCGGCGGGGATATAGAGCTCGGACGCCTCGGACAGAAGCGGGTAGCCCATGTTCATATGGTACAGGACCATGAGCGGCGACGCTTCGCCGCCGACGTTTTCGATCTCGTCGGTGATGGTGAGCTCGTTGCTCGTCTTCGAGCAGGTGATCGTGCGGGTGAGGATGAGCTTTTCCGCGAAGATCCGCGCGTGGCGCATTCTGGCCTTGATCCAGATCTTCTCGTCGTCCATGTCCCAGGACACGCGTTCCGCCGGGATATTGCCGACCGCGCCGTGCAGCGGCAGGCGGACGCCCTCATCCGTGCAGGGCGCGCCGACGGCGAGCAGACCGCAGGTGGTCAGGAAGCCCGCCGTGAAGTTCTTGAGCCAGCCGTCTTCCTTGTCGTCGTAATAGGCCGGGGCCACGTAGCCGTTGGCCGAGAAAAAGCCGCAGTTCTCCCCGCGGAAGATGAGGCGGGAGATATCCGCGCAGCGGTCGGCGGAGACGGTAAATTCCAGCCCCTTGCCGTTGCGGACCTGCAGCAGGCGCATGCCGTCGCCCTTGCCGCCCTGCAGCCGGACCTCCTCCACGCCGAACAGCTGGGATTCGTGTCCGTAATACGCGCTTTGATTCATGTGAGTTCTCCTTTCATGCCGGGTCAACACCCCTGGCAGCTTTGGTCCTTCTATACCAGAATAGCAGGAAATTCGTATTTGGACTAGTGATTTTTGTACAGCGGATGATTTTTTATGCTTTTTTTGTGTTTGATTTGCCTTGTTCGGCTGTTTTTTCCTGTCCGGTTCCATTGTCTTCCAATCTCTTCCGGTACTCTCTTGGAGAAACGCCAAATTTTCTATGAAAAACCTTGGAAAAGTAGTTGTAGTCGAAAAAACCGACGTTGGCCGCGATCTCCGAGATCTGCATCGAGGTGGTGCGGATCAGCTGCTCGGCCATGGCGATGCGCTTGCTGCGGATGTAGTCAGCGACGGAGGCATTGAAGTTCGTGTGGAACAGCTGATACAGCTCCGCGCGGGAGATGGAAAAGTGCGCGCACAGGTGCTCGATGGACAGATCCCAGGCGATGTTGTCGTTGATGTATTTTTCGATCTGCTGCGCCGTGTCGAGACTGCGGACCTCGAGCATCCGCTGGTGATAGATATGGCTGATGCAGGCGTCGAGGATGCTGCAGGCCGCCTTGATGTTCGCGGGCGTATAGTGCCGGTGCTTGTCGTAGAGCTCGCGGCAGGTCTGCTCGCTGATGCCGAACTGGGCGGTGTAGGCGGCGATGGACTCAAATTCCTTCTGCGTGCCGTCGGTCATCATGCCGATGCAGATAAACGCGACGATGACGCCTTCATAATACAGGGGAGCCAGATACTCCGTCAGCCCCGCATGACATCGGTAGAGCAGGGGCTTGCGCGTGCGGCGGCAGATCTGCATGTGCGCCGCGTCGCAGCTGTGGCAGCGGCGCTCAAACTCCGGGTCCTCGCGCGCACGCAGGCACAGCGGGTAGAGCTTGATGGGCGTGGAGGCGCATTCCTCAAAATCGGTGTCGAAAATGCAGAGCTTCAGCCCCGTCAGCGTGTAGAAGTTGTTCAGCAGCTCCGTCAGGCCTGCGTTTTTGAGGTCAAGCATACGGCTGCGATCCTCCTTAAAAGAGTAGTAAATTTGTAAAGCCCGGCGGCGCGGCCGGGGCCGCGGACCGGCGATTTTATTATATATTATTGTATCAGCAGGAAAAAGGGAAAGGAATATGGCAAAATGCACAAAACAGCATGTCTGTTTTTTACGTCGGCAGGGATGTTTTTCTCTACTTTGGAAACGTTTTTTACTAGTTCTTTCTTTTTCCCCATGTTAAAATGGCAATATGAACCGGGTATCCCCGTTTCAACACTACTTTAGGAGGAAATCACACATGAAAAAGATCATCGCTATGCTGCTTGCAGTGATGATGGTTCTGGCCATGGTAGCCTGCGCTGCCAAACAGGCTGAAACCACGACCGAGGCCCCGGCTGCTGCCGAGACCACCACGGAAACGACCGAAACCGCTGAACCCGTCGAAGAGACCGCTACCGAGGCTGCTTCCGAGGGCAAGACCGAGCTGAACATCGGCGTTCTCGTCTGGAAGTACTCCGACACCTACGGCTCCTCCGTCCGTGTTGCCATGGACAAGTACGCCAAGGAGATCGGCGCTGAGAAGGGCCTGACCATCAACCTCGAGATGCAGGACGGCAACGACGACCAGGCTACCCAGAACAACCAGGCTGACGTTATGTTCGCCGCCGGCAAGGACCACATCATCATCAACCTCTGCGACACCTCCGCTGGCCAGTATCTAGTTGACCTTGCCAAGCAGTACAATGTTCCCATCTCCTTCTACAACAAGGAGCCCGTTGACTCCGCGATCGTGACCGGTTCCAACTCCATCTTCGTCGGCACCAAGCCCGAAGAGGCCGGCATCATGCAGGGCGAGATCCTCGCTGACCTGTACGCTGCCAACCCCGAGAAGGTCGACAAGAACGGCGACGGCAAGGTCGCTACCCTTGAGTTCGAAGGCGAGATCAACAACCCCGAAGCCATCGCCCGTACCGAGTACTCCCTGTCCACCGCCATCGAAAAGGGCGTTCCCTGCGAGATGATGACCGAGAACCAGGTCGCCAACTGGGATACCGCCAAGGCACAGGAAATGATGACCGCGCAGATCGCTTCCCTCGGCGTTGAGAACATTGAAGTTGTCTTCTGCAACAACGACGACATGGCCATCGGCGTCATCGCTGCTCTGAACGAAGTCGGCTACAACCTCGGCGACGGCGGCGACGAAGTCATCGTCATCGGCGTCGACTGCACCGACACCGCTGTTGAATACATCAACGCCGGCAAGCTCTACGGTACTGTCAAGCAGGACGGCGACGCAATGGGCAAGGCCAACATCCTCATGGCCATCAACGGCGCTCTGGGCAAGGATTGGCTTGACGGCACCGACTACACCATGGCTGACGACGGCTACTCCATCCGTATCCCGTACGCAAAGATCACTGCGGAATAATCCTTATCCCTGCTGATCTTGTAAGCTGCATGCAAACGAATCAGGTGGCCCCCATGGGGCCACCTGATTATTCAAAAAGGAATTGGTGATACACTTGGAAGAAACTTACCTGCTCGAAATGCTCGATATCGAAAAGCAGTTCCCGGGCGTCAAGGCGCTGGACCATGCCAGACTCCAGCTGCGCCCCGGCTCCATCCACGCCCTGATGGGCGAGAACGGCGCCGGCAAATCGACGCTCATGAAGTGCCTGTTCGGTATCTATAAAAAGGACGCGGGCTCCATCCGGATGAACGGCAAGGAGGTCAACTTCGTCAACCCGCGCCATGCCCTTGACAACGGCGTCGCCATGGTGCATCAGGAGCTCAATCAGGTGCTCTACCGCAGCGTCATGGAAAACATGTGGCTCGGCCGCTTCCCGCTGAAGGGCGGTCTGGTCGACCATAAGAAAATGTACAACGACACCAAGGCCGTTCTGGACGATCTGGAGATCAAGGTCGATCCGAAGACGATCATCGGCACCATGGCCGTTTCGCAGCGCCAGATGCTCGAGATCGCGAAGGCCGTTTCCTACAACGCCAAGATCCTTGTTCTTGACGAGCCGACCTCCTCGCTGACCAGCGAAGAAGTCGAGCATCTGTTCCGGATCATGCGCCGCCTGTGCGATCAGGGCGTCGGCATCATCTATATCTCCCACAAGATGGACGAGATCAAGCGCATCTCCGACGAGGTCACCATCATGCGTGACGGCCAGTGGATCTCCACCGACAAGACGGAGAATCTCTCGACCGACGATATCATCAAGCGCATGGTCAACCGTGAGATGACCAACCGCTTCCCTGCCAAGGACAATGTCCCCGGCGAGGTGCTGATGGAGGTCTCCCACCTGACCGGCAGATACATGCCCACCTGTCAGGACGTCTCGTTCCAGCTCCGCGCGGGTGAAGTGCTCGGCGTGGCCGGACTGGTCGGCTCCCGCAGAACGGAGCTCCTGAGCACGATCTTCGGCATCATGTCCAGGGAGAGCGGTGAGATCACCCTCAAGGGCAAGCCCATCTCCAACAAGACCCCGCGGCAGTCGATCAAAAATGGCTTTGCCATGCTGACCGAAGAACGCCGCGCCACCGGCATTTTCCCCTACGCCAGCATTCTGTTCAACACCGTAATTTCAAACCTCGGTTCCTATAAAAAGGGCCCGCTGCTTTCCGATAAAAAAATGGCCTCCGATACGGACTGGTCCATTTCCTCCATGCACATCAAGACGCCGTCGCAGAAGACGCTCATCAAAAACCTCTCCGGCGGCAACCAGCAGAAGGTCATTCTTGGCCGCTGGCTGCTGACGCAGCCGGATGTCCTGCTCCTCGACGAGCCGACCCGCGGCATCGACGTCGGCGCCAAGTACGAGATCTATGAGCTGATCCTGCAGCTTGCCAAGCAGGGCAAGGCTGTCATGATGGTCTCTTCCGAAATGCCTGAGCTGATCGGTATCTGTGACCGGATCCTTGTCATGAGCAACGGCCGTATGGCTGGTATCCTCGAACGCGGCAAGGACTTCGGCGGCGTTGAAAACGAACAGGAAACCATCATGCGTCTGGCTGCGCAATATGTATAAAGAGGTTGAGAAAATGACGAATTCTAAGAAAATGAACCCGCAGAAGCTGAAGGATATGCTGCTCAAGTACGCGCTGTACATCATCCTGCTTCTGCTCCTTGTTGTCATCGTTGCCATCAAGCCGAACTTCCTCTCCGTCGGCAACCTGATCTCCATCCTGAAGCAGGCTTCCACGAAGGGCATTCTGGCCTACGGCGTCGCGGGCATCATCATCCTTGCCGGTACCGACCTGTCCGTCGGCCGTGTGCTCGGCCTCTGCGCGGCTGTCGCAGCCTCCATGCTGCAGTCGGTCACGTTCGCGTCGAGATACTATCCCAGCATCACTGAGCCGCTGCCCCTGATCCTGCCGTTCCTCGTCTGCGTGGCGATCGCGGTCATCATCTCCGCGTTCAACGGCTTCGGCATGGCCAAGCTCCACATGCACCCCTTCATCGTCACCCTGGGCACGCAGCTGATCTCCTATGGTCTGTGCTGCATCTACATCGAGAACCAGCCCTCCGGCTCTACGCAGGCCCTGTCCTCCCTGGACGCCCGCTATGTCGGCCTGGCGACCGGCTCGATCGATATCTTCGGCTTCAAGCTCCCGTACCTGGTCATCATCTTCCTGCTGCTGGGCGTTGTGACCTGGATCGTGTGGAACAAGACCCGCTTCGGCAAGAACATGTTCGCCGTCGGCGGCAACTCCGAGGCTGCTGAGGTCTCCGGCGTCTCCGTCACGAAGACCATCATGGGTGTGTTCCTGTACGCCGGCCTGATGTACGGCATCGCCTCCTTCCTTGAGGGCGCCCGTATCCAGTCCGTCGGCACCGCGACCGGCATCAACTACGAGCTCGACGCCATTGCAGGCTGCGTCATCGGCGGCGTCTCCTTCAACGGCGGCATCGGCACCGTCCCCGGCGTCGTGATCGGCTCGATCATCCTGCAGGCCATCAACTACGGCCTGTACTTCCTCGGCGTCAACGCGTATCTCCAGTACATCATCCGCGGCGCGATCATCATCATCGCAGTCGCTATCGACGTGCAGAAGTACGTTGCAAAAAAATAAAATCGCTGCGGTTTCTTTACAAATGCGCTGTATCCAATTATACTGGATACAGGGGCAGCGGGCATAAACGTCCGCTGCGCAGCAGGATCTTCCAGGGGGCGCGTTGCTGCTGCAACGCGCCCCTTCATTTGATATGAAGAAAGGACAATTCACCATGGTTACCATCCAAAAAGCCGCGCCCTGCTCCAAGGGCTCCGTCGCCTCCATCACGCTGGAAAACGCCAACGGCATGCGTGTCACGCTGCTGTCCTACGGCGCGACGATCCAGTCGATCCTCGTCCCGGACAAGGACGGCCGGATGACCGACGTGCTGCTCGGCTATGACCGGGCCGCCGACTACGAGGTCAACAGCGGATATCTCGGCGCCTGCATCGGCCGCAACGGCAACCGTATCGCCGGGGCCGCCTTCTGCCTGAACGGCCGCCGCTATACACTCACCACCAACGAGGGCAAAAATCAGCTCCACGGCGGTCTGTGCGGCTTCGACAAGAAGATCTGGAGCTATACCTGCCGCGAGGACAGCGTGGAATTCACCACCGTGCTCGCCGACGGCGAAGAGGGCTTCCCCGGCCGGATGGAGGTCGCCATCACCTTTACGCTCGACGACGAAAACGGCTTGCACATCGACTACCGCGCCGTGTCAGACCGCGATACCGTCGCCAACTTTACGAACCACGCCTACTTTAACCTCAACGGCCACGGCAGCGGCGACATTCTCGGCCATACCCTGCAGCTGCAGGCCTCCGCCTTCACCTCCGCGGACGAGCATACCATGCCGACCGGCGAGATCACCTCCGTGGACGGCACCTGCATGGATTTCCGCGCCCCGAAGACGATCGGCAGCGGCATCCATGATCCGCTGCTGAAGCCCTTCGGCGGCTACGACAACAACTTCTGCCTGGACGGCAGCGGCCTGCGCAAGGTCGCCGAGGCCGCGGGCGACAAGTCCGGCATCGTGATGGACGTCGAGACGACGCTCGAGGGCGTGCAGCTCTACACCGCCAACTTCCTGTCAGACCGCACCGGCAAGGGCGGCGCGCACTACGGCCCCTTCGGCGGCTTCTGCCTCGAGACGCAGCACTATCCCGACGCGATCAACCAGCCCGCGTTCCCCTCGCCGGTCCTGCGCCGCGGCGAGCAGCTGCATGAAACAACGATCTACCGCTTCGGCGTCAGAAAGTGAGGTCCCGCGCTATGATCAGCCTTGGTATCGATATCGGCGGCACCGGCTGCAAATGCGTCGCCTTCCGCGATAACGGCGAGCAGGTCGCCCTCTCCTACCGCGAATATCCCACGAAGCCCGGCGAGGTCAACCTGGACGCGCTGGCGCTGCGCGAGAGCGTCTTCTTCGTCATCTCCGACTGCGTCCGCAAGCTGGAGGACCCGAAGGACGTCGCGGCCATCACGGTCTCCTCCTTCGGCGAGTCCTTCGTCCCCGTCGACAAGGACGGCCAGCCGCTGACCGACATCATCCTCTACTTTGCCAACACCGAAAGCGGCGCGTTCACCGACCTCGTCAATTCTATCGGCGCGGAGAAGTTCATGCGCATCACCTGCGTCCTGCCCGACGCGTCGTACTCGCTGGCCAAGATGCTCTACTCGCTCAAGGCCGCGCCGCGGCCCGTGTGGAAGTTCCTGTTCATCGCGAGCTACATCTGCTTCTGCCTGTCCGGCGAGAGCGTGGCGGACTACTCCCTTGCCTGCCGCAGCATCCTCTTCGACGTGCGGAAGCTCTGCTGGTCCGACGAGCTGACCGCCGCCTGCGGCATCGACCCGGCCACGCTCCCCACCGTCCTGCCGACCGGCTCGTGCGCCGGGACACTGCTGCCCGAGGTCGCCTCGCAGCTGGGGCTGCCGCAGAGCGTCAAGGTCGTCATCGGCTCGCATGACCAGATCGTCAACGCGCTCGGCTGCGGCGTCGCCGCGCCCGGCGACGCAGTCGATATCACCGGCACGGTCGAGTGCATCTGCCCGCTGTTCGCCTCCATCCCCGAGACGCTGGACTTTGAGCGCGAGAACTACGCCTGCGTCCCGTATCTCGACGGCAAGGGCTACGTCACCTACGCCTACAACATTTCCGGCGGCGCCGTCGTGCGCTGGTACCGCGATTCGCTCGCCTTCTACCTCAAGGAAGCGGCAAAGCAGCGCGGCTGCTCGGTCTACGATATCCTGAACGAGACCTGCCCGGCCGAGCCGACGGGTCTGATCGTCCTGCCTTTCCTGCAGGGCATGGGCGGCACGCCGGACGTGCTGACCGGCGCGCGCGGCACGATCTACGGCCTGACCATGCACACCACGCCCGCGGATATCTACCGCGCCATTCTCGAGGGTCTGACCTTTGAGATGCAGTACAATCTGGAAAAGCTCGCAAAGTACGACATCCACCCGACCAAGCTCTTTGCGGCCGGCGGCGGCGCGAAATCGCCCGTCTGGCGGCAGATCAAGGCCGATATCCTGAACGCGGAGCTGCTGCCCACGCTGGCCGAGGAGGCCGGTGCGCTTGGCAGCGCCATCCTGGGTCTGGCCGCCGCGACCGGCGAAAAAGACCGCACGGCCCTGGCCGCCCGCTTCGTCCGCTACGGCGAAGCCTCCCGCCCCGACGCCGAGCGCCACGCCTACTATCAGAAGCAGTACCAGCTCTACAAGGATCTGCGGGAATTTGAAGTCCGCCACGTCAAGGGCTGAGGCGCAGGATGGCCACCGGAACTGTATTTGACATCAAGCAGATGGCGATCTATGACGGCCCCGGCATCCGCACGACCGTCTTTCTCAAGGGCTGCCCGCTGCGGTGCATGTGGTGCCACAACCCGGAGGGGCTCAGCTATGAGCCGCAGCTGATGGTCTCCGACAACAACTGCCTGCACTGCGGCGCCTGCGTCCGCGCCTGCCCAAACGGCGGGCAGCACTGCACGGCCTGCGGCCGGTGCATCCGCGCCTGCCCGCAGGGGCTGCGGAAGCTCTGCGGCACGCGCTATGAGGCTTCGGCGCTCGCCGAAAAGCTCCTGCGCGACAAGGACTATCTGACCGCCATGGGCGGCGGCATCACCTTCTCGGGCGGCGAGCCGACCGGCCAGCCGGAATTTCTCCTGGAAGTGCTGGACCGCACCGCCGCCATGCACCGCGCCATCGAGACCAGCGCCTACTGCAGCAGCAAGGTCTTTTCCGCCGTGCTCGAGCGCGTTGACTACGTCATGATGGATCTCAAGCTCATGGACCCGGAGCGGCACCGGCACTACACCGGCGTGCCGAACGAGCCGATCCTGGAAAATCTGGAGCGGCTGAAGAAAAGCGGCAAGCCCTTCCGCATTCGCATCCCGGTCATCCCGGGCGTCAACGACTCGGATGAAAATTTTGAACAGACCGCCCTGCGCCTGACGGACGCGCCCGCGCTCGAGCAGGTCGAGCTGCTGCCCTACCATGTGACGGCGGGCGCAAAATACGCCATGGTCGGCCGGCAGTACCGGCCGGAGTTCGACACCGCGGCCGCTCCGAACCTCAACACCGGGATCTTCCTCGCTCACGGCATCGCCTGCACGCATCTGTAGTTGACAAACCTGTTTCCCATCGTGTATGATAATATTAACGTTAATATTCCTGATTTTCATGCACTTTGAATCACACAGGAGGGGCTTTTATGAAAACCGAACATATTCAGAAGCAGCTGGACTTCTTTGTCCGTGACAAATCGCACCACGCCTACCGCAAGCCCGCGGAGGACCCTCACGCGTTGGCCGCGCAATTCGCCGCGCAGGGGCTCGACGACATGCAGCGCTCCGTCGGACGGCTGCGCTATGTCCTCGCGCAGGAGACGCCGGTCGTCTTCCCCAGCGAGCGCATCACGCTGCTGCGCACCGTGCGCACCATCCCGGAGATCCACACCGAAGAAGAGGACCGGAAGCTGCACGAGACCCACGCCTTCCACGAAAACGGCCGCGTGTTCAACATGTGCCCGGATTACGGCATGCTGATGGCCGACGGCTTTACCAAAAAGGCGGAAAAGATCCGCGCGCAGCTGGAAGCCGCCCAGACGCCGGAGCAGAAGGAATTTCTGCAGGCCATGCTGGACGTGCTGGACCTCGTCACGGCCTTTGCCGCCCGCTACCGGGAAGAGGCCGTCCGCGTCGGCAACCAGACCGTCGCCGACATGCTCGCCTGGATCCCGGCCAACGCGCCCCGGACGCTTCTCGAGGCGCTGCAGTTTCTGCGCCTGCTGCACTACGCCATGTGGTGCAACGGCAACTACCACAATACCCTCGGCCGCATTGACCAGTTCCTGTATCCCTATTACCGGCATGACGTGGATGCGGGCCTGCTGACGAAGGATGAGGCGCTCGAGCAGCTCGAGGAGTTCTTCATCTCCTGCAACCGCGACAGCGACCTTTACATCGGCATCCAGCAGGGCGACAACGGCCAGACCATCGTCCTCGGTGGCTCGAACGCAGACGGCTCCGACGCCTATAACGAGCTTTCCGAGCTCTGCCTGCTCGCCAGCCGCGATCTGTGCCTCATCGACCCGAAGGTCAACCTGCGCGTACACAAGAATACGCCGCTTTCCGTCTATGAGCTCGCCACGACGCTCACGAAAAAGGGCCTCGGCTTCCCGCAGTACACGAACGACGAGATCGTCGTCCCCGCGCTGCTGCATTGGGGTTATGACAGGGCCGACGCGTACAACTACACCCTGGCCGCCTGCTGGGAGATCCTTGTGCCCGGCTATATGGACCTCGTCAACTGGGACAGCCTGAACTTCCTCAAGTCCGTGCAGGACGCCTGCGAGCAGTTGCCCAAGTGCGAAACCTATGAGGCCTTTGCCGCGCTCGTGCAGAAAAACATCGCCGCGCAGGCCGAAACGCTCATGGCGGGCACGAAAAATGTCTACAAGGAGCCGTCTCCGCTCGTGAGCCTCATGTGCCCGGACTGCCTCGAGCAGATGCGCGACATCTCCGCGCCCGGCAAGTACAACAACTACGGCTTCCACGGCGACGGTCTGGCGACCGCGGCCGACTCCATGGCTGCCATCCGCAAATACGTCTATGACGAGAAGACCTTCACGCCCGCGCAGATGCTCGACATGCTGCACGCCGATTTCAAGGGCTATGAGCGCGAGCAGAACATGCTCCGCTATGAGGGCCCGAAGTTTGGCAACGACGACGATTTCGTCGATTCCATCGCCGTGCAGCTGCTCGACTGGTACGCCGACGCGCTGGAGGGCAAGAAAAACGACCGAGGCGGCTGCTTCCGCGCCGGCACGGCCTCCGCCATGTATTACATCTGGCACTCCAAAGAGGCGCCCGCCTCCCCCGACGGCCGCAGCGCGCATGAGGCGCTGCCCTGCAACTACTCCCCGTCGCTTTTCGCCCGGTGCGAAGGCCCGATCTCCATCATCAAATCCTTCGCCAAGCCGCACCTGACGCGCGTGGCCAACGGCGGTCCGCTCACCATCGAGCTGTCCGACACCATGTTCCGCAATGACGACGCCATCCGCAAATGCGCCATGTTCGTCAAGAGCTACATGGACCTCGGCGGCCACCAGATGCAGATCAACGCCGTCAACCGCGACCGGCTGCTCGACGCGCAGAAGCACCCGGAAAACTACCGCAATCTCATCGTGCGCGTCTGGGGCTGGAGCGGCTACTTTGTCGAACTGAACGAAGTTTATCAGAACCACATCATCAAACGGACCGAAATGATCCTCTGACGCCGCAAGAAAGGAAGAACACTATGCTCGAAGCACTGAAAGAACAAGTTTTGAAGGCCAATCTGGAGCTGCCGAAGCACGATCTTGTCACCTTCACCTGGGGCAACGTCTCCGCCATCGACCGCGCGAGCGGCCTCATCGCCATCAAGCCCTCGGGCGTGGAATATGACGAGATGACCGCCGACGATATCGTCCTCGTGAGTCTTGAGACCGGCGAGCGCGTCGAGGGCCGTCTGAAGCCATCATCCGACACGCCGACGCATCTGGAGCTCTACCGCGCCTACCCCTCGATCGGCGGCATCGTCCATACCCACAGCCGCTGGGCCACCAGCTTTGCGCAGGCCGGCGTCGGCATCGACGCCATGGGCACCACGCAGGGCGACTATTTCTACGGCCAGATCCCCTGCACGCGCAGCATGACCCCCGAGGAGATCCGGGACGCCTATGAGAAGAACACCGGCCTTGTCATCATCGAGGAATTCCGCCGCCGCGGCATCGACCCGGCGCAGATCCCCGCCGTGCTCGTCCACAACCACGGCCCGTTCACCTGGGGCAAGGACGCGGACGAGGCCGTCTATCACGCCGTCGTCCTCGAGGAAGTCGCGTTCATGAACTTCCACGCGAAGATGCTCAACCCCGCCGCCGGCCCCATGCCGCAGGTCCTGCTTGACAAGCACTATCTGCGCAAGCACGGCGCGAACGCCTACTATGGCCAGGGCTGACGCCATGAGCCAGGAAGCGCTGCAGACCTGCATCCGCGACGAGCAGACCTATCAGTTTACCCACTTTTCGCACCGCGACGCCTGGGAGCTCGGCCACGCGCTGGTCAGCGCCTGTGAGCAGATGGGCGCGCCGCTCGCCGTGGAGATCGAGGTCAACCACGTCATCGTCTTCCGCTACTACCCGGACGGCACCGGCGCGTACCACGAGCAGTGGCTGCGCCGCAAACGGAATCTGGTGAACTTGCTTGAAAAAAGCTCCCAGCGCGCCTTTTACGAGCTGGAAGTGAACCACGAGGATCTCGAGCGTGACTGGCTGCTGCCGCGCAGCGACTACGCCGCGTGCAGCGGGGCCTTCCCCATCCGCATCCGCGGCGGAAGCGTGATCGGCGTCGCCGCCGTCTCCGGCCTCCCCGACCCCGGCGACCAAACCGCCCTCCTGACCGGCCTCCGCACGTATTTCGAGACACAGCAGGCATAAGGACCAGCCGCAGACAAATGTCTGCGGCTGGTTTTATATTGTCTTATTGCGCACATTCCAGCGACGCATGGGGCGCATTCTGTAGGGGCGGAGCTCTGCTCCGCCCCTACAAGGTGCGAAGCAAACAAAGAAAAGCTTCCCCGCAAAAAGGTGCAGACCAGCAAATCCGGTCTGCACCTTCTATTGACTGCAAATATTCAACCGCAACCGCCCACAAATCTGTTGTACCGTATCAGGCGGCGCGTAGCCAGACATACGTGAGGTGACCATCGAGTGGAACGACGCTTAAAAGATAGGTTCCCACCTGAATTCAGAGGCAGGAAGCACCAAACGCGTCCAAGCGCCCCTTTTCTCCCCTATCTTTTCCCGCGCAAGGGAAAAGATAGGGCCGTCGGAGACAACCGGCAGCTGCGAATCTGCGACAACCTCTCAGTCAGCCTTCGGCTGACAGCATCCCTACCCCTTTTGTCCCTTCGGGACATTTTCCCCTGATAGGGGGAATCGGCCCCTGGAAGGGGAGCTTTGGGGGGCGCCGCCGGAAGTACAGCTTGTTTATTCCACGATCTCGCCGCCGAGGTAGACGGCTTTGGGGGTCAGGTCAGGGGCGCAGACGACGAAGTCGGCGAGCTTGCCGGGCTCGATGGAGCCGATCTCGGCTTCGCGGCCGATCTGGCGCGCGGGAATGATGGTCGCGGACCGGATGGCCTGCTCCATCGGGATGCCGAAGGAGATCGCCTTCTGCATGCACAGATACAGGTTCGTGGCCGAGCCCGCGATCGTGCCGTCGGCCAGCCGGGCCAGATTGTTTTCCAGCCACACGTCCTGCCCGCCGAGGGTGTACTGCCCGTCCGGCATGCCGCAGCAGCGCAGCGCGTCGGAGATGAGGCAGATCCTGCCCGGGAACAGGCGGAAGGCCATGCGCACGGCGCTCGGGTGCACGTGCTGGCCGTCGCAGATGAGCTCCGCGATCACATCCTCCCGCTCGGAGGCCGCACCGATGGGGCCGGGCTTGCGGTGGTGGATGCCGGGCATGGCGTTATACAGGTGCGTCAGATGGCGGGCCCCGGCGGCGAAGACCGCCGCGGCGTCTTCATAGCTGCAGTCGGTATGCGCGATGGAGACCGTGCAGAGCTTCGCGGCCTGCGCGGCAAAGTCCACTGCGCCCGGCAGCTCCGCCGCCACATCCACGATGCGCAGCAGCCCCTCGCTGGCCTCGTAGAGCGCGCGGAACGCTTCGAAGTCCGGCAGGCGGAGGTACGCGCCGTTCTGCGCGCCCTTTTTCTTCTCGGAAAAGAACGGCCCCTCCATCTGGATGCCCATCAGGCGGGCGCAGCCGGGGTGCGCGGCGCGGTTGTAGTCCGCCGCCGCGCGGAACGCGCGCGCGAGCACGTCATACGGCAGCGTCATCGACGCGGGCGCAAACGACGTGACGCCGTTCTTTGCCAGATAGCGCGCCATCGTCCGGATGCCGTCCGGGTCGCCGTCGGAAAAATCCGCGCCGGAATTGCCGTGGTTGTGGATATCGATCAGACCGGGGATCACGCGCGCGCCGCCAAGATCCGTGCCCGGCATATCGGGACTTTGCGGCAGGATCTCGCCGAACCGCCCGTCCTCGACGGTGAATGCGCCGCGGACAAAGCCCTGCGGCGTGAAAATTTCTGCATGTTTAAACAGCATCGGGAACCTCCGGCAGACTGGCCGCGGCCATCGACTGGCCGACGCGGCGGAATTTCTCATCCGGCAGCATGACCTGCACCTTTTGGGCGAGCGCCGGGTATTCCTCCTGCAGGATCCTGCAGCATTCGCCCACGATCAGCTCACCGCCCACGCCGGAGGCGACGCGGCCAAGCACGATCAGGTGCCGGATATCATATGTCATTTCATAGAGCGGCACCGTATGCGCCAGATACGCGCCGATGGTGCGGAAAATGTCCTTTGCCCGCTCGTCGCCGCCCTCGGCCAGCGCCTGTACGGTCTTGAGCTTCTCCGCGGGGGTCATCTCCTCGTCCAGCGCGATGCCGGCGGCGGGCGCGAGCTTGATGACGGCGTCCTGCGAGAAATACTTGCAGCCCACGCCCCGGTCGCCGGACCATTCGTCGACGGCGGCCGTCTCGCTCAGATCGACCGGCGCGAACGCCAGCTCGTTGAACCAGCCGAGCAGATCGCCGCTGCGGTCAATGTACCCTGCCGCCTCGCTCGTGCCCATGGCAAGGCCCATGACGCAGCCGTCCTGCAGACTCATCGCGCCCGCGAGCGCGGTCACGTCGCCGTCGTTGGCGACGACGATCGGCACGTCGCCAATCTCCTTTGCCGCGCGGTCATAGATGGACTTGACCTGCTCGCGCTGCGCGCGCGGGATCTTCAGAAACAGCGAGGAGACCATCGGGCTGTTGCCCACGAACGTCCCCGCGGACGAGACGCCGATGCCGTCGACCCGCGGCAGCTTGGAAGCGGCGGTCTTGAAGGCGCTGACGATGCCGTCATACTGGTAGCTGAGATCCTCCGAGGTCTTCGGGTGCCAGACGACCTCCTCGGAGTAGACGGTCTGCCCGTCGATCACGGCCGAGACCTTGCGGTCGGAGCCGCCGGCGTCAAAGCCGATGCGGCAGCCGTTGGTGTGGCCGCCGACACGGATGGGCTTTTCGTTCGGTTTGGGCAGGTGCGCCCAGTCGCAAATGACGATCTCGAACGGGACCTCAAACACGTCCTGCATGAAGCCCACGTCGAACGCACGCCGTCCCTCCGGGCAGTATTCCGCCTGCAGGCGCTTTGCCAGCGCATCGTCGCCGCAGAGCCAGACGCGAAGGCCGCCCGCGCTCCAAAGAAGCAGCTTCACGAAGCGCTCGATATAGCGGTAATTGGCCTCGGCAAAATCCTCGCCGCGCAGCTTCGTCTCAAACACGGAGACGGCCCCGTGGTCGCGCTCGACCGCGAGGGCAAACGGGCGCGACGCCTCTTTTTCATATTCCCTGCGCCAGACGCCGAAGGGGATGAACGCAGGGTCCAGCAGCGGCTGATTTTTGAGCGCTGCTTCGATCCCAAGATAGTGCATGTTGTTTCCTCTCAATCTTTTGTGTCCGGCCAGAGGCGTTCTTCGTAGACGCCTGCGGCCTTGAGCGCGCGGATGGCGTCCTTGACGGAGGCCAGATCCTCGCGGTAGGTCACGCCGTGCCAGACCTCCTCGCAGGGCAGCACGCGCACGCGGGCCGTGCCCGCCTGCAGCTGGGCGTTGACGGCGACGGGGAGATAGAACTCGCGCTTCAGCGGGTCCTGCGGCACATCCTCCGCAAAGAACGTCCCCAGCCGCTGCCAGAGCTCCGTGACCATCGGCTGGGTAAAGCCCCAGATGTTCATGGAAACGATGGTGTCGCCCGGCAGATCGATGAAGGTCTCGTTGTCCTCGGTGTAGACGGCGTGCTCGCCGCGCTGGTAGATCTTCGTGCGCTCGACGATGTCGACGAGCATCCCATCCCGCACCTCGCACACGCCGCGGGCGACGGAGCCGAACTTCGTCACGGTATTGCGCACACGGTAGCCGACCATGGCGTACTGGTGCGGATCCTCGTTCGTGCGGAGGAACTCATAGATCTCGCTGAAGGCCGTGCGGCCATAAAAATCGTCCGAATTGATGACCGCAAACGGCCCGTGCAGCACGTTCCGGCAGCAGGCGACGGCCTGTCCCGTGCCCCAGGGCTTGATCCGCCCCTCCGGGACCTCACAGCCCGCGGGGATATCCGTCAGCTCCTGATAGACGTACTCGACGTTGAAAAACCGCTCCATGCGGTCGCCGATCCGCTCACGGAACAGCGCCTCATGCTCCCGCTTGATGATGAAGACCAGATCGCGGAAGCCCGCGCGGCGGGCGTCGTACATGGAAAAGTCAATGATGCTGTGACCCTCGTCGTCGACGGGCTCCATCTGCTTGAGCCCGCCGAAGCGGCTGCCCATCCCGGCGGCCATGATCACAAGCTTCGGTGCATCCTGATACATAAAACTGCCTCCTATCCTGCCATCCCGGCAGTTCATAAAAATTCGATCTTCTGTGCCTGTACATCCACCCGCGCCGGGACCCCGAGCGGCACGATGCAGCGCGGCAGCGCGTGGCCGGCATTCAGCCCGCACACGACCGGCAGCGCCGGATCATCGATCACCTGCCGCAGCAGCTGCTCATATTCCGCCTGCCATACGCCGTCCATCGGCCGCCCGACCAGCACGCCGCTGACCGCGGCGAACACCCCGGCGTCCTTCAGGTATTCCAGCGCCTTTTTGTATTTCGCGGGCGCCATCTGTTCCTCGCTCGACTCGAGCAGCAGGATCCTGCCCCGCCATTCCTCTTTTGCCGGGAACAGCCCGTATTTCCGGCAGATCTCCGGCATGTCCGCGTAGCGTGAGGGGTCAAACATGTCAAAGATGCTGTCGATGCAGCCGCCGAGGATCTCGCCGGAGAACTGCCCGCCGCCCTGCAGCAGGCGGAAGCCGCCGAGTTTCTTTGCCGCGAGCGGCGTGCCGAGCTGCGATTCGCCAAAGTTCTTCCGGCTCTCGTACGCGGTATCGCTCGGCCGGATGCAGCGGATGCGGCCGGTCGTCAGCAGCTCCTCAAAATACTGCCGGGTGTAGGGCAGCATCGTCCGGCTCAGCTCGCAGACGTCCGGGAGGAACGCCTGCCCGTAAAACGTCGGCAGCCCGACCTTGCGGAGCATGAAATGGTCGATCGTGGTGTCGGAAAAGCCGAGGAAGGGCTTCTGCGTCACGGCCCGCTGCAGTTCGCCGGTCTCAAACAGATACGGCGCGAGCCGGTAGGTATCGTCGCCGCCGATGGCGCAGAGGATCAGATCGATCTCCGGGTCCCGGAACGCCTGCAGCAGATCCTCCGCCCGCCATTCCGGATGTGCACGCAGCGCCTCGAGCCCCGCGCGGGCGTGGGGCAGGAACCGGACCTGCAGGCCGTAGTCCTGCAGGCGCGCAAGGCCGAGCCGGACCTCATGCTGCACAAACGGCTCGCCCAGGATCCCGCTCGACAAGCTGACGATCCCGACCGTCCGGATCATACGCCGTCCCTCCCCTGCATACTCTTATTGTATATGGTATCGATTCCGCGGCCCGTTTGCAAGCCTTTTCTGCGCACTTCCCGGAAAATACCCGGAAATTTCGCCGCATCCGGAATGCTTGCAGATTTCCAGCTCCTGTGGTACAATGCATTTACCAAAAATGAAATGAGGTGAGGACACGAATCTGTCTGCGCTGATCGCCGGGGCCAGCCCGGTCGCCGGTGTGATCATCTCTGTCGCGCTCATGCTGTTTTCCGGCTTTCTGATGACGCGGCTGACCAAGCTCGCGCGGCTGCCGAACGTCACGGCGTATATCCTGGCCGGGATCCTCATCGGCCCCTATGTTCTGAACCTCGTGCCGCAGCGGATCATCGACGGCACGGATTTTCTTTCTGATATCGCGCTGGCCTTCATCGCGTTCTCCACGGGCGAGTTCTTCAAGCTCGACATCCTGAAGAGAAACGGCATGAAGGTCGTCTGGATCACGATCCTGGAGGCCGTTCTGGCCTCAGTCTTTATTTTTATCCTGACGTATTTCGTGCTCCGGCTCGATCTGGCATTCTCGATCGTGCTGGCTGCACTCGCCTCGGCCACGGCCCCGGCCTCCACGATGATGACCATCCGGCAGACGGGCGCGAAGGGCGATTTTGTCGATACCCTCCTGCAGGTCGTGGCACTGGATGATGTGGTGGGGCTGGTCCTCTATTCGGTCGCCATCTCCATCGCGCTGGCTTCTTTAAGCGGTGCGAGCGGATTCTCATTCGAAACGCTCGGCAAGCCAGTGGTGCTGAATCTGCTGGTCGTCGGGCTCGGCAGCCTCTTTGGGCTTTTTATGAAGCTTCTGATGCCGCAGAAGCGTTCAAAAGACAATAAGCTCATCATCTCCGTGGCGCTTTTGTTCGCGTTCTGCGGCGTGTGCGCGCTGCTGGACCTGTCTCCCCTGCTCGGCTGCATGATGATGGGCACGGTCTATACCAACATCGCGGACGACGACAAGCTCTTCAAGCAGCTCAACTACTTCAGCCCCCCGATCCTGCTTCTGTTCTTCGTGCGCTCCGGCATGTCGTTCCAGCTCGATGCGCTGGTCTCCTCGTCCGGGAATCTCGACGGCGTGCCGCTGCTGGTGATCGGCGTGAGCTATTTCCTCGTGCGCATCCTCGGCAAATACGCGGGCGCGTGGCTCGGCTGCCGGCTGGTGAAAAAGGACCGGCTGGTGCGCAACTATCTGGGCCTTGCCCTCATCCCGCAGGCGGGCGTGGCCATCGGCCTCGCGGCCCTCGGCGCCCGGACGCTCGGCGGCACGATGGGCAGCGATCTGCAGACCATCATCCTCGCCTCGAGCGTCCTGTATGAACTCATCGGCCCCGGCTGCGCGAAACTGGCGCTGTACTTATCCAGATCGTATTCCACCAAGCTCGAGGACGTCGCCATCGTGGCGGAGGTCACCGAGACCGGCGAACAAAAATCCGACGTGCAGCTGCTCATCGAGCGCATCCGGAAGATCCAGTCGGAGCTTCCGCCGCTGGAGAGCGACGTGTCGGAGGAAGAGGCTGCCTTTACCGAGGCCGCCGAAGAGCAGCTGGCCCAGACGCAGGCCCAGCGGCGGTATTTCTATCTCAGGAGGTAGCAGAGCATGAAAACAGACTGGATCGCCGGGCTTCTCGGCCCGTGGAGCGCGGAGCTGACGCTCGGCTCCATCTTTCTGCGGCTGGCCGTCAGCATGGCCCTGGCCGCCATCATCGGCTGCGAGCGCTCGAGCAAGCGGCACTCGGCCGGTCTTCGCACGTTTATCCTTGTGAGCCTCGCGGGCACGGCCACGATGCTCATTGACCAGTATCTCATGGACGTTCTGCCCATCACGATCCCGCTCCTCTCCGCGGCCGCCGTCATCGGCATGACGACCATCAGCGGCAACTCCATCCTCTTCAGCTCCAAAAACCAGATCAAGGGCCTGACGACTTCGGTCGGTCTCTGGTGCTGCGGGATCGTGGGGCTGGCGCTCGGCGCGGGGCTCTATACGCTGGCGCTGGTGCTGTTTTTCGCGCTGCTGTGCAGCATGTCCGGCCTGCCCGCACTCGAGACGCACCTGAAAGACCGCTCGAACCACTTTGAGGTCCATCTGGAGCTCAAAAACAAGTCCGACCTGCCGGACTTCGTCTCGACCGTCCGCGCCCTCGGCATACGCATCGACGATATCGAGTCGAACCCCGCGTACTTGAATTCCGGCCTCAGCGTCTTCACCGTCTCCTTCACCGTGGCCAGCGCCGAGCTCAAGCAGTACAAAAAGCACGGCGAGATCATCGAAGCCCTCAAATCCCTCGACTATGTCTACTACATCGAAGAGATGAACTGACGCCCCAGAAACCCACAGCGCCTGCCCCATGGGCAGGCGCTGATTTTTTCATCTTTCTGCCCGTTCTCTGTCCTTCTTCTCCGGACTTTTGTCCGTGGGTGGGATTGTTTTTTGCCGCTGGCTGTGATACACTGATACAGCCGCGCGCAGCGCGGCAGAAGAGAGGAGACAACCATGAACCACGCAGAACACAAAAGAAGTACGTTTTCCGGAAAGATCGGCTTTGTGCTCTCGGCCGCCGGCGCGTCCGTCGGCCTCGGCAACATCTGGCGCTTTCCGTATCTGGCCGCCAAATACGGCGGCGGCATTTTCCTGCTCGTCTACATCATTCTGGCCATGACGTTCGGCTATACCATGATCGTAGCAGAGACCTCGCTCGGCCGCATGACCGGCAAGAGCCCGGTCGGCGCGTTCGGTGCCTTCGGCAGCTCCGGCTGGCTGAAATTCGGCGGCTGGATCAACGCGATCATCCCCATCCTCATCGTGCCGTATTACTCGGTCATCGGCGGCTGGGTCGTCAAATACCTGGCCGAGTACGTCCTCGGCCACGGCAGCCAGCTCGCGGCTGACGGCTATTTCGGCTCGTTCATCTCGAACGGCGTGTCCACGGAGCTCTGCTTCGTCATTTTCGCCGCGCTGACGCTGGCGGTCATCTTCGCGGGCGTGGAAAACGGCATCGAGCGCGTATCCAAGTTCATGATGCCGGTGCTGGTCGTGCTGTCGATCATCATCGCCGTTTATTCCGTGACGCGCCCGGGCGCGCTGGCGGGCGTCAAATACTTCCTCGTGCCGGACATCGAGCATTTCTCGTGGATGACCGTCGTGGCCGCCATGGGGCAGATGTTCTACTCGCTGTCCATCGCCATGGGCATCCTGATCACCTTCGGCTCCTACATGAAAAAAGACATCTCCATTGAGGGCTCTACCCGCAACGTCGAGGTCTTCGATACGGCCATTGCCATCATGGCGGGCCTGATGATCATCCCGGCGGTCTTCGCCTTCTCCGGCGGCGACCCGGCGGCGCTGAATGCCGGCCCGTCACTGATGTTCATCACCATCCCCAAGGTCTTCGACTCCATGGGCCTCGGCACGGCCATCGGCATTCTGTTCTTCGTCCTCGTGCTCTTCGCCGCGCTGACCAGCTCGATCGCGCTGACAGAAAGCGCCGTCTCGACCTTCCAGGACGAGCTCGGCTGGGGCCGGAAGAAGTCCACGGCCGTTGTCGGCGTCGTCATGCTGGCGCTCGGCACGCTCTCGTCGCTCGGCTACGGCCCGCTGGCAGGCGTGACGATCATCGGGATGCAGTTCCTTGATTTCTTCGATTTCCTGACGAATTCCGTCATGATGCCCATCGCGGCCATCGCCATCTGCCTGCTGGTCTCCCGCGTCGTTGGCGTCGGCCGGATCGAGCAGGAGGTCCTGCTTGGCGAGTCCACGTTCCGCCGCAAGAAGGTCTTCAACACCATGATCCGCTTCCTCTGCCCCTTCTTCGCCGCCATCATCCTCCTGAGCTCCGTCGCCAACGCCCTCGGCTGGATCTCGATGTGATAACAACCCCCGGTGCCGTTCCGCTGTGAACAGCACCGGGGGTTCCGTCTGTGGCTTCAAAGGTCATCCACACCGGTGTGGATGCGGCGGAGGAGGTGTTCGGTCATGCCTTGGCGGAGGGTGCAGAGCTGGTGGAAATAGGCGGGCACATTGTCGGGCATGCCGCGCATGACCCAGTCCATGATGAGCCCGAAGCATTCGCCGCGGTAGAAGCCCGCGACCAGCTCCCGGTCCTGCGCGGAAATGGCAAAGCCCTGCGCGCCGAATCGACATACAGCCCGGTCAGATAGCCGCAGACCTGCATCAGCGCCGATTCGAACACGTCCCGGTTGACCGAGCAGTAGATATTCTGCACGCGCCGCTTATTCGCGATCAGCTTTTCCAGCACGGCGCTCAGGCATTCCTCCAGCGAGCGCACCGACTGGTACGAAGCGACCAGCACAGCGGCCTGGTCCGCCAGGATCTGCTCGAGCAGGGCGGGGATATCCTGATCGTGATAGTAAAAGGATTTGCGGTTGATCCCGCAGTCCTCGGTGAGCATCCGGACGGTGATATCGCGCAGCGGATAGGTATCCAGCAGCTTCAGGAAGCTCGCCTGGATGGCCTGCTTTGTAAAACCGGACATGGCAGTTCTCCTGTAGATGGTGCCTCTATGATACCTCTGAAAAAGACGTCGACAAACGGTGCATATGTGGAAATGGCAAATAAGGCCGCAGACGGCATGATCAAGAATTACAGCGGCGATCTGCTCTCCAAGCCGGCGCTGATCGCAAAAACGGTCCGCAAGGCCGTCACCAAGCGCCGGCCCCGCACGCGCTATCTGGTCGGGTTCGGCGCAAAGCCGATGGTCTGGACCCACCGGCTCTTCGGCGACCGCGTGTTCGACTGGGTCCTCCGGACATTCAGCTGATGCGGCAAGGCGCTTGCGGCGCGCACGGTTTTCAGGTATGATAGAGGCCAGAAGAAGGGCTTCGCATGACAAATTTTCTGATCGGCAGAGCTTACCGGGACTATCTCTCCGCTATGGGCTTCTGCGTGGAGCAGGTCCTGAAAAAGGCCGGGCTGCCGGAGGATCTGTTCGCGCGGCAGGCGCCGTGCCTGGGCGCGGAGGAATACTTCCGCTTCCTGCAGCCCGGACGCGCGGACCTGCCTGCGGCGGCTGGCGCAGTACAAGCCGCTGATCGGCGCGCTTTTATATCGCGTCGAAGAGACCGAGACGGCGCTCAGCGTGGAGCTCGTATCCGCCCGCGCGGGGCTGGAGCTTCCGGAGATCCTCGTCGGGATCGAGTTCGTTTTCCTCGTCGGGCTGATCCGCAAGGCGACGCAGGAGCCGGTCACGCCGCTGTCCGCTGCAGCAAGGCAGCCGGTGAAGAACCCCGCTTACGCGGAGTTTCTCGGCGTGCCCATCACGCAGAGCAGGCAGGACCGGCTCGTTTCAGCGGGCGTTTTCCGCGTGGACGGGCGCGTCCGTCAGCAAAAGCCGTCAGCCGGGTGTCTGACGGCTTTGCCGTTCGTCGGGTCGGTACCCTCAATCAGGCTTTTGGGCGGTGAGGCAGAGCCAGCGGGAGGTCTTATGGATCTGGATCCTGCGGAAGCCAGCTTGCTCCAGCAGCCGCTGCAGCTCGGCGGCGGGGTAGATCCGCATGCCGGCGATCTTTTTTGTCCACGCCTCGTCCCCGGGCGCGTCGCCGCTGCATTCGTTGCAGATGAGAAGCGTGCCGCCGGGGCGCAGCACGCGGCGGATCTCGCGGAAGCTTTTTGGCAGGTCCGGCCAGAAATAGACCGTCTCAAACGCCGTGACGGCGTCGAACCAGTCCGCGGCAAAGATCAGCTCGTCCACGCTCCCCTGCCATACGGCGCAGCGGCCGTCCGCGATGGCGCTGCGGTTGACGCGCCGCGCCGTCGTGACGCTCACGTCAGAAATATCAACGCCTTTGACGATGCCCTGCGGGCATTTTTTCAGGAGCGTCCGGATGTTTGCCCCGCCGCCGCAGCCGCAGTCGAGGACCTTTGCGTCCGCAGAAAGCGGCAGGAACCGCAGGCCCCAGCGCGCCAGCGCGCGGTGGCCGACGTTCATCATGCGGACCATGAGCTTGCCGCCCAGCCCGGCCGGGCGGCGGGTATTTTCCAAAAACGACATGGGTATGCCTCCTTCCGGTAAAAAAGAACTGGAACCCCTGCACCTACCGGAGCTTCAGGCAGAAGTCGCAGCAGTCGTTGCCGCGGCCGAGGGTCCTGGTGCGGCGCCAGAGAAGGTCGGGGTGCAGGTCGTTGTAGGTGATATCGTCGCTGTCGCAGAAGCAGGGGCAAAGCTCCGGGCAGCCGTAGTGCACGCTGGCGTCGTGATAGGGGCATTTCGTCATGTCGATGCGCCAGACGCCGCCGGTGGTCTCGATCTCCCGGGCCTCAAAGCCCGCCGCCTCACCGAACATCCGCCGGGTCTGCTTCGTGAAGATCCCTGGCGTTTTCCGGGGCAGGCCGGGGACGCGCATCAGGGCAAGGAAGATCTTCCGGAGCTTCCAGGCGCGCTGCTCCACATAGCCGTGGACCGTCTGCAGGGCTTCTTCCTTCGGCGTGACGGTCTGCAGCGTCTCATAGGCTGCGATGCCGGGCAGGATCTGGTTTTCCAGATGGAACCGCTTTTCCTTGCCCGCCGCGGCGTTATCTGCCCGCAGGGCCTGCAGACGCGCGTCGAAGGCGGCATTCAGTGCGGCCGCCTGCGTCAGGTACATGGTCAGGCCCTCGATGATGACGAGCGCCGGGCCGGACGGCTCTTTGACCTCTGAGCCCCAATCGTCCATGGCAGACATGGCGAGCTGCGAGATGCTGCCGCTCTCCGGCAGGAGCGCTTCACGCACCGCGATGGTCTCGGGCAGGTCGAGGTTATACCAGTGGGCGTAGCCCTGCATCCGGTAGCAGCGGGTATCGAGCCCACAGGCGAGATTCATGACAGTCGCGCCGGGATGCGCCGCCAGGTATTCCCCCCACCAGCCGGTCGAGCACGATGGTGCGGGCGATGACGCCGCTGTGCATGGCGGCGTCCTTGTCGGCAAGGGAAAAATCGTAGTCCAGACAGCCGATGATCTCCTCGGCCTTCAGATCGCGGATCGCGCCGCGCCCGCGGCTCTCCTTGGCCCGGGCGTAGACGGTCTGCAGCATGGTCTCCGGCACGCCGGAGAGGGTGATGGTTTCTGCCATATCAGTTCTCCTCCCGTTTGATCTGCCGGCCCGCCCAGATCGCGTTGGCCAGCATCAGCATGCCGCCAAGCATCCCGAGCAGGCAGTCGCGGCGGTAGCGCCGCAGGCTCAGCTGTTCGTTCATACGTTCTGCTCCTCTCCCTTCCGGCAGACGAACCACGCGATGCTCCGGACATTGCCGAGCTGCACCGTGCTGTACATCCGGTTCATCCTTTCCCGCAGGCTGTCCACCGTCTCATAGGGCGGGGTAAAGAAGTTCATCGGTTCATATGCGCGCCGGATGAGCCGGTCTGTCCGCCGGCACGCGCCCGACACGTAAAAGCAGCCGCAGAACGTTCCGCCGGGGCGCAGCACCCGGAAGGTTTCGCGGTAGGCCGCCTCCTTGTCGGGGAAGGCATGGAAGCCGTTGAGCGAAAGTACCGCGTCAAAGCTGCCGTCCTCGAACGGGAGCGCGCCCACATTGCCCTGCCGGAACGAGACGTTCTGCAGTCCCAGCCGGTCCGCCTTTTCCTTCGCCTGTGCCATCATGTCCGGCGAGTAATCGAGGCAGGTGATCTCTGCCTTGGGCAGCGTCTGATAGAGCGGCATGGTGAGGATGCCCGTCCCGACCGGGACCTCCAGCAGCCGCCCGGAAAAATCCTCCGGGATGCCGGACAGGGCTTTTTCCTGATACTCGCTGCACATCTGCTTGTCCATATCCCAGACCAAACGGCACACCAGCCTGCCCGGCAGCGTGGAGCAGGTCATCATGCCGTCGTATCCGTTTCCTCCTGTGTCTTCATTTTCCCGCTGTTTTGGCCCCTGCGGCAGCCGCTGTTTCTCAGTTAGATATTTCTAACCAGCGCGGCACAAAAAAGCCGCCGCAGGCCTGCCCCGCTCCGGACCGTTTTTTCAAGGGTATTCTAGCACCGCCGCGTATCCTTTTCAAGACGGAAAACGCCCGATCTGCGCCAAAATTTGAAGAAAAACGACGCGGATCGAGCGGCAGCGCCCGCCCGGGGAGCCGGGCGGGCGCTGCGTCTGTTATGCCAGGTAGATCGTATCGAGCAGGCGGATCGCGGAAGGGGTCCGGAAGACGCGCTCGCGCATGGTCTCGATGGCTGGGCGGGCGCAGGCGCCTTCATCCGCGTTGACGAGGAAATCCGCCTCGAGCAGGATCCGGTGGTCCGGGCCGTCCACGTTCGTATCGGTATGGTGGTGCGCAGCCAGCCAGCTGATGCGGTCCACGTCCGCGCGGCTGACGGGCAGATCGGCAAAGAACGCCTCCACCAGCGGCGGGCTCTCCAGCTCCTGATGCTTGCCGTTGGTATCGCCGTATTTCTCCCGGCACAGCGGGCAGGCGATGTCATGCACCACGGCGGCCAGCTCCAGCACCTCCTGCGTGTGCCCGTCCAGCCCCTCCAGCTCGCCGATGGTCTTCGCCATGGCCCAGACCTTGAGGAAATGGGCGATATCGTGCCTGTTTCCGTGGTAAAATCCGATCATTTTCCGGGTCGCGGCCGCAACGTTTTTCATCTTGTTCCCTCCTGTCAAAGTGCCGTGCCGGTCTTCGGCACGAAAAAGCGGTGCATGTCCGCATGCTCCAGCTCCAGCAGCTTCACCTTCCGCGCGATCCCGCCGCCGTAGCCGGTCAGGCTGCCGTTCGTGCCGACGACGCGGTGGCACGGGATCATCAGCGAAATCGGGTTATGCCCCACCGCGCCGCCGACGGCCTGCGCGGACATGTTCGCAAGCCCATGCCGTCTGGCGACCTCGGCGGCGATCTGGCCATAGGTCATGGTGCTTCCGTAGGGGATCGTCAGCATGATCTCGCAGACCTGCCTGCGGAAGGGGGTGGAGTCATACCGCAGGGGCGGCAGATGATCCGGCGCGCGGCCGGAGAAATAAACGTCCAGCCAGCGCCGGGCCTCCTGGAACAGCGGCCGCTCCTGCCGCTCGGTCTGCCTGGGCAGGATGCTGCCGAAGTGCTTCTGCCCGTTGAACCAGAGGCCGATGATGGCCTCCTCGTCGCACGCCAGCGTGATCGTGCCGAGGGGGGAGAGGTATTCTGTGGTGTAGACCATGTCAATGCACCTCCCGTTTGCTTTTCGGCTTGTAGTCCTTCAGCTCCGGGATCGCGCCGCCGGAGACGGCCCAGAGGTAGAGGCTGGCCACGCTGCCGTATGGGCTGTAGCGGCGGCGGTATTTTTCAAACAGCCGGCGGTCGATCTCGCGGTGGTGGTAGACCATGCGCAGGCCGCGCTGGATGGCAAGATCGTCGTAGCTCAGGATATCCGGGCGCTGCAGGCAGAACAGCAGGATCATCTCCGCCGTCCAGACGCCGATGCCCTTGAGGCTGCTGAGCGCCCGGATGGCGTCTGCGTCGCGCATGTGCGCCACGGCGTCCAGATCAAATGCGCCGGTGTGGACCTTTTCGGCGAAGTCCGTGATGTATTCCGCCTTGCGGAAGGTCATGCCGAGCGACTGCAGCTCTGGCACGCCCGCAGCTAAGATTGTTTCCGCGCTGACTGCCCCCAGCGCATCCTGCATCCGCTGCCAGATGGTCGCCTGGGCCTTCATGGAGATCTGCTGACCGATGATGTGGTGGATGACGGCGGAAAACAGGTCCGGATCCACCGCGCGGTCGACGTGCCCGATGCGGTCGATGACCTCGCCGAGCCGCTTGTCCTTTTTCCGCAGCCAGGCAAGCTCCGTCTCTCCATATGCAAAAACCATAGCTGTCACCCCTTACAGATTTTTCAGGATCAGCGAAATGCCGGACAGCACCAGCAGGATGGACGTGATCTTTTTGACGAGCGATTCGTTCATGCGGCTGCTGCACTTCATGCCGAGGAACAGCCCTGCGAGCGCGAACGGGAGCAGCAGCAGGGCGGTTTTCAGGGTGTCGAATGTCAGCAGGCCCAATGCGCTGTAAAGCACGATGCGGAACGTATTGTCCACGATAAATACCGCGCTGATATTTGCCTTGAACGAACCGCCGTCCTCGGTCACGCGGCTGACATAGGCGGCCAGAAGCGCACCCACGCCGAACAGACCGCACAGCACGCCCGCCGTCACGCCGATGATCGCCAGCACGATTTTAGAGGAGCGCAGACGCTTTTTGCTGTACTCCCGCGAAAACATTTCCGCGCCCAAGGCCGCTACAACAACGCCGAACAGCACCTTGACGGCTCTGGCGTCCACATGCTTGAGCAAAAACGCGCCGGGGATGCTGCCCGCCAGCACCAGCGCCGCCAGCGGAAGATATACCTTTGGTACAAGACGCTTCCGATTCTTCCACGTCAGGATCAGGTTGGTCGGATAGCCCAGCAGCAGGTCGATCGGAGAAATATTGGCGTTGGCTACGCCGAAGCTCAGGATCGACGTAAACACCAGCGTATTGGCAAAGCCGCACAGGCCCTTGATAAAATAAGCGGCCACCGCCGCGAGGATCCATAAGTACATGATCGCTGCCCCTCTGTTTTTTCACATTGTATCATGCTTTTCTGTGAAATGCTTTGCAAAAACGGAAATCCAATTCGATAGAAAAACCATATCGCCGCTTTTTTGTATTATAGCGCAGCGGCGCGGGCATTGCTATCTCAAATATGCAGAGCTCCGCCGGGGCGCAGCGGTTTGACTTTCAGGCGGGCGTCTGCTATACTGTGGTTAAATATATTTAACTGAAAAAGGAGGCAATGGTCATGGAAGCCTTCTATGGGATCCTGATCCCGTTTCTCGGCACGTCACTGGGGGCGGCGTGCGTGTTCTTCCTGAAAAAAACGCTCCGCGACGCGGTGCAGCGCGCCCTGACCGGCTTTGCCGCGGGCGTGATGGTGGCGGCGAGCGTATGGAGCCTGCTGATCCCGGCCATTGCGCAGTCGGCGGCGCTGGGCCGGTGGTCGTTTCTCCCGGCGGCGCTGGGGTTCTGGGTCGGCATTTTGTTTTTGCTGGCGCTGGACCACATCATCCCGCATCTGCACGCGAAAAGCGGGCAGGCCGAGGGGCCGAAGAGCCGCCTGCAGCGCACGACGATGATGGTGCTGGCCGTGACGCTCCACAACATCCCGGAGGGCATGGCGGTCGGCGTGGTGTACGCGGGATATCTGTCCGGACAGGCGCAGATCACGGCGACGGGCGCGCTGGCGCTCTCGCTCGGCATTGCCATCCAGAACTTCCCGGAGGGCGCGATCATCTCCCTGCCGCTGCGCGCGGAGGGGATGAAAAAGTCCAAGGCGTTTCTGGACGGCGTGCTCTCCGGCGTGGTGGAGCCGATCGGGGCGGTCCTCACGATCCTCGCGGCGCGGCATGTCATCCCGGCGCTGCCGTATCTGCTGAGCTTTGCGGCGGGCGCGATGCTCTACGTTGTGGTCGAGGAGCTGATCCCCGAGATGTCGCAGGGGACGCACACCAACGTCGGCACCATTTTCTTTGCCATCGGCTTCAGCCTGATGATGGTGCTGGACGTGGCACTGGGGTAACAAAAAGATAACAAAAAACAGGCGGCGCACCCGGGCAGGTGCGCCGCTTATTTTATGCCTTCCGGTGCAGGACGCGGTAGACGTAGTCCATATCGAGGCCCTGACGGACGGCGTCCGCCAGCAGGTCGTACTGCCGCTCCTTGTAGGCCTGCGCATCGAAGCTGCCGAGGGCCGACGCGTCGATCCCGCGGCGCGCGCAGAGCGCGCGGAGGATGGCGTCGGCGACGCCCGGCGCGTCGAACACGCCGTGGATATAGCTGCCGTAGACGCTGCCGGACCCGGCCAGCGGCGGCATGGCCGACGCGCTCTGGCCCATGTGGATCTCGTAGCCCTCGTAGCCGAGGCCGTTGAGGCCGGAGAGCAGCCCCTGCACGCCGGAAAACGTGCCGGCGGTCTGCCGCTGGACCTTTTCGCCGTGGAAGACGGTGTCCATGTCCAGAAGCCCCAGCCCGCGGATCTGCGTCAGGCCCGCGGCCTCCACGCCGTCCGGGTCCGAGACGCTGCGGCCCAGCATCTGATAGCCGCCGCAGACGCCGAAGACGGGCGTGCCGCGCGCGGCCTCCTTGCAGATGGCAGCCTCGAGCCCAGACTGGCGGAGCCAGCTGAGGTCGGCGATGGTGCTCTTGGTGCCGGGCAGAAGGATCATATCCGGCGTGCCGAGCTCGCCGACGGAGGAGATATAGCGCAGCGAGACGTTCGCATAGCGCTCAAAGGGAGAAAAATCAGTAAAATTGGAGATGCGCGGCAGGCGGATCACGGCCAGGTCCAGGAGCTTGCGCCCCGCGGTTCGGGAAAAGCGCTCGGTGAGGCTGTCTTCCTCATCGATATCCACCCGCGTGTAGGGCACGACGCCCGCCACCGGCACGCCGCAGAGCGCCTCGAGCTGCCTTAGGCCCGGCTCGAGGATCGCGCGGTCGCCGCGGAATTTGTTGATGATGGTGCCCTTGACCCGCGCACGCTCGTCCGATTCCAGCAGGGCGATGGTGCCGTAGAGCTGGGCGAAGACGCCGCCGCGATCGATATCGCCGATCAGCAGCACCGGCGCGTCCACCAGCTTCGCAAGGCCCATGTTGACGAAGTCGTCCTGCTTGAGGTTGATCTCCGCCGGGCTGCCCGCGCCCTCGATGACGAGCACGTCGTATTCCCTGTCCAGACCCGCGTAGGCATCCAGCACGGCCGGGAGGAATTCACGCTTGCGGCGGTAATACTCCATCGCGCGCATGTTGCCCACGACCTGCCCGTTCACGATCACCTGGCTGCCGACGTCGGTCGTCGGCTTCAGAAGGATCGGGTTCATGCGCACGTCGGGCGCGAGGCCCGCGGCCTCGGCCTGCACGACCTGCGCACGGCCCATCTCGCCGCCCGCGGCGGTGATGAACGAGTTGAGGGCCATATTCTGGCTCTTGAAGGGCGCGACACGATAGCCGTCCTGCTTAAAGATCCGGCAGAGGGCGGCGGCGAGCAGGCTCTTGCCCGCGTTGGACATCGTCCCCTGCAGCATCAGATTCAGCGCCATGACAGTTACTCCATCCCGCGCCGCAGAGCGTCCAGCAGCGCTTCATTTTCTTCCGGCAACCGCACCGCCGTGCGGTACCAGCCCTCGCCGAGTCCGGGGTAATTCGCGCAGCTGCGGATGGCGATCTTCTGCCGCAGCAGCGCGGCATCCAGCCCGGCTGGGCCGCGGAACAGCAGATAATTGGCCTGCGACGGGCAGACCGTCAGGCCGAGGGCCGTGAGGTCCGCGGTGAGCACGGCCCTTTGCGCCGCGATCAGCGGGCGGGCCTTTGCCGGCCAGTCCGGCTCGCGCAGGGCGGCAAGCGCCGCCGCCTGCGCCGGGACCGAGACGTTCCACGGCTGCGAGCAGGCGGACATTTTCTCTAGCAGCTGCCTGTCCGCCGTCAGGCAGTAGCCCGCGCGCACGCCCGCAAGGGCGTAATTTTTGGTGAACGCCTTCAGGATCAGCAGGTTCGGATAGCCCTCCAGCAGGTCCTTGGCGCTCGCCGCATCCGTAAAGTCCAGAAAGCACTCGTCGAGCAGCACGCGCGTACCCTGCGCGCGGCAGATGCGCAGGGCAGCTTCCAAAAGCCCTCGCGGGAGGGTCATGCCGGTGGGGTTGTTGGGCGTGCACAAGAACAGCACGTCCGGCTTCCGCTCCTTTAATAAGGCGAGCAGCCCCTCGTCCGGCAGGAAATCCGGCGCGCGGAGGGGATGCTGCGCGAGCTGCGCGCCGAAATGCGCGGCCGCCGTGCGGTATTCCGAAAACGTCGGCGCGAATTCTGCCGCCAGACGCGGGCGCAGGGCGTCGCAGTAGGCATAGATGAGCTCCGCCGCGCCGCCGCCGCAGAGTACATACGGCTGCGGCACGCCCTCATGCGCGGCGATGGCCGCGGTCAGCGCGCGGCAGTAGGGATCCGGATACTGCCGCACCTGTGCGGCCGCGGCGCGGATCGCCTCGACGACGCCTGGCGGCGTGCCGAGCGGATGGACATTGGAGGAAAAATCGAGCGTGACGGCGGCGCCGTAGACGTCGCCGCCATGCGGATTTTGCGTGTTGTAGAGCATAGGCTGGTCTCCTTCGTCAGCGGTTACAGAGGAAGATGCAGAGCGCTTTGACCCCTGCGCACGCGAGCAGGGCAAGGATGGCCGCGGCCGTCATCAGCCGGCAGGCGCGCGGGATATCGTCCGGCTCAATGGCGCGGCGCTCGTCGCCGATATACGGCTTTTTGTGCAGGACGCCGTGGTACCACGCGTCGCCCGCGAGGCGCAGGCCGAGCAGGCCCGCGCAGACCGACTCCGTCTGCGCGGAGTTCGGGCTCGCGTGCCGGTACCGGTCGCGCCGGAAGATGCGCCAGCCGTTCTTCGCGTCCAAGCCCAGAATCGCGCCCGCGGCCAGCAGAAACAGCGCCGACAGCCGCGCGGGGATGAAATTCAGCACATCGTCCGCCTTCGCCGGGACGAGGCCGATATTTTTATACGGAGGCTCCACATAGCCGAGCATCGAGTCCATCGTGTTGACGGCCTTGTAGAAAAAGCCCAGCGGCGCGCCGCCGAGCGCGAGATACAGAAGCGGCGCGATGACGCCGTCGGACGTGTTTTCCGCCACAGTCTCGACGGCGGCCCGGGTGACGCCCGCGGCGTCCAGCCGCGCGGTATCGCGGCCGACGATCATGCTTACCGCCTGCTGCGCGGCAGAGAGGCTTCCCGTCTGCAGGGCGGCATAGACGCGCATGCTCTCCTCCCGCAAAGATCTGACCGCGAGGACCTGCCAGCACATCACGCTCTCGAGCGCGAGGCGCAGATAGACGGACACCCGCTGCGCGCCATAGAGGATGAGCGCCGGGAGCCCCGCCGAGACGAGAACCGTGCACAGCCAGATGCACGCGCCCGCGAATATCTCGCCGCGCGCTGTCTTGGGAAACAGCGCGCGGAACCGCCGCTCGAGCAGCGAGATCAGCTTGCCGATCCCGACAACGGGGTGCGGCAGCTCATGCGGGTCGCCCACGATAAGATCGATGCCGAAGCCGATCAAAAGGGCGAAAAGGGACCATTTCAAGGCGTGTTTCCTCCATTCTGCAGCGTAAAGATGTAGATGGGGTTCTGTCCGGCCATCAGGTGATAGGGCCCCGCCGCGCGGGCTTTGGCAATGGACAGCGAGACGCATTCGCAGAACTCGAATTCCCGCATGCACGCCGTCAGCGCGGCAGCGGATTCGAGCGTGACGGCCGTCGCCACGATGCGCACGTGCGGATTTTTTTCGAGCAGCAGCTGTAAGATCTCGCGCACCTGCCCGCCGGTGCCGCCGAGGAAGGCGTGCGTCGGCGCGGGCAGCTCGCGGCAGGCCTCCGGCGCGCTGCCGGAGACGAGGCGCAGGTTTTCCGCGCCGAAGGCGGCGCGGTTCTGCTCCAGAAGCGCCAGGGCGTCCGCCTCGCGCTCGATGGCCCAGACGCTGCCGCGCGCAGCCTGCAGCGCCATCTCGATGGCGACCGAGCCGGTGCCCGCGCCCACGTCCCAGCAGACGGCGTCCGCCGTCAGCTGCAGCTTGGACAGGCAGACGCTGCGCACCTCGCTCTTGGTCATGGGCACGACGTGGCCGGGGGCGAGGCTTCTTTGAAAGCGCTCGTCCGGCAGGCCGTGGGTGACGACGGCGTCGGGCGACGGATTTTCGAGCAGGGCGGCGCTGAGCTTGTCGAACGTCCGCTCCGCCAGCTCCGCGGCCGTGCCGCGGGTGAGGCGCTCATCCGGGTAGCTCAGCCGCTCGCCGACGCTGACGCGGACCTGACCAAGTCCGGCTCCGGTGAGCCTCTGGCAGAGGGCGGCCATGCCGCCCTCGCCGCCGACGAGGACGAATACGGTTTTGTTCCGGCGCACGTCCGGGACGATATCGTGCACCCGGCCGTGGAGGCTGACGGGCACGACGGACTCATAGCTGACGCCGAGGCGGGCGCAGAGATAACTGAGCGAGCTCAGGCCCGGAAGGACGGTCGTTTCGCAGTCCTGCAGCAGCGGCAGGAGCTTCTTCGTGCCGCTGAAAAAGCCGGTGTCGCCCGACATGACGACGGTGAAGCGGCGGCACTGCGGGTGCTCGCGGATGCGATCCGCGATCGCCTCCGGCGCGATGGCGTCCAGCGCCAGCTGGCCGGGCCGGGCGACGGCCTCCAGCATCCGCCGCGCGCCGATCAGCGCGTCCGCCGCACGGATCGCCGCGCGGACCTCGCCGGTCTGCGCGGCCTCGCTGCCGGGGCCGATGCCAACGACTGTCACCCGCGGGCGGCAGGAAAAGCCGAAGCGGGCACACAGGGCGCCGATGGTCTCAGGAAGCGAGCTTCCCGTCTCCTGCGCGGGGCGGCCGATGACGAGCAGACGCGCCCCGGCGTGCCTGGCCGCGGCGGCCTTTTCCTGAAAGCCGCCGGCCGCGCCGCCGTCTTTGGTGACGAGCCAGCGCGCGCCGGTCCTATGCAGCATGGCCTCGTCCATCTCCCGGGAGAACGGGCCCTGCAGGGCAAAAATATGGGACGGGCTGAGCCCCGCCGCGCTGCAGGCCTCCAGCGAAGCGGGCAGCGGCAGCACGCGCGCCCAGCAGCGCGCGGCAAAGTCCGGCAAAGCGGCAAATTTCGATAATTCCTTGCTGCCGGTCGTGAGGAGGATGTTCCCCTCCGTGCCGGACAGGAAGCGGACGGCTTCGTCCGTATTCTCTGCGAACACCGCGTCCTCCGGCGCTTCGGACGCGCCGCGCAGCAGCCGCCAGTGCTCTACTCCGGCCGCTTCACAGGCGGCCGCGATGCTCCTGGTGATCGACGCGGCGTAGGGATGCGTGGCATCGATCACCAGATCAAAGCGTTCGGCCTGCAGCAGAGCTCCGATCTCCCCGACCGGCAGGGGTCGGGCCGAGACGGTCAGGTTTTCGCCCTCCGGCAGGAGGGTCTGGCCGTATTCCGTGGCGACGCAGGCCGTCACGCGGCAGGGCTGCGTATTTAAAAATTCGACCAGCTCGCGGCCCTCCGTCGTGCCGCCGAAGACACAGAGCTTATACATCGCGGTATCCCCTCGGTGTGATAAAATTCCCGCCGACCGCCTGCGCGGCGGCGTTGCCGATAAAGACGGTGCAGAACATGTCGGCCTGCGCCGTTTTGAGTTCGCCGAGCGTCAGCACGCGGCGGCTCTCGCCCTCGCGGCCGATGCAGCGGACGATGCCGCAGAGCCGGTCCTCCGGCAGTACGCGGAGCAAAATCCCGCACGCGCGGTGCAGGTGCTCCGGCCGGCCGTGGCTGGCGGGGTTATATAAGACGATGGTCAGATCCGCCTCAGCGGCGCACAGCAGCCGCTTTTCGATCGTTTCCCATGGCGTGAGGCGGTCGGAAAGGCTGACGACGGCAAAATCATGCGTCAGCGGCGCGCCCAGCAGCGCGCCGCCGCTGCACGCGGCGGTGAGGCCGGGGATGGCCTCCACCTCCGGCTCCTGCGCCTCGCCGCGCAGCTGATAGACCAGCGCGGCCATGCCGTAGATGCCGCTGTCGCCGGAGCAGACCAGGCAGACAGTTTTCCCTGCCGCGGCCAGCTCGAGCGCCATGCGGCAGCGTTTGGCCTCCTGCGTCATGGGGGTGGCAAGCAGCTCTTTGCCGGGATAGCGGTCCTTGACCAGGTCGACGTAGACCGGGTAGCCCACGATCACGTCGCACGCGGCCAGCGCGCGGTCGGCGCGGATGGTCATATTTTCAAAGTTGCCGGGGCCGATGCCCACGATCTGTACCTTACCCAAAGCGTACCTCCCAAGGTTCCTCGGCGACGGCGACGGTCACGCCGCCCAGCGCCTGTTTTTGCACCAGCAGCCGCCCGCCGCCATAGAGTGCCGCGCGCTCACAGACGTTATCCACGCCCGTGACGGAGGCGACGAAGCGCGAGCCCGTAAAGCTGCCCGGTACGGCGCGCAGCTGCGCCGCGGAATAAAACCGGGCCTGCCAACCGTTTGCGCGGCAGGCGGCGAGCAGCCCCGGCTCGTCCTGCTTGAGATCGATCGACGAGACGCCGGAGATGGCGGCCAGCGCCAGCCGGTTCTCCCGGAAGACCTGCCGGACGGCAGCCTCGATGGCCGCCTGCTCCGTCCCGCGGCGGCAGCCGAGGCCGACGCGGAGCTTTCTGGGGATGAGGCGGAGCGTCACGCCGAACGGCGATTCGGTCCGGCAGCCGATGTAGACGCCGAACGGCCCCTCCTCCGCGGCAAACACGCCGCCGGGCAGGGGCGGGCAGACCGGAAACTCGCTGCAAAGCGGCAGATCGTGCTCCAAAATTTCAGCCGCGAAGCGTTTGGCAAGCGCAAAGTCTTCGATCGCGCAGCCGTTCTGCGCGGCCCAGGCGTCAACGGCGAATTTTCCGTTCACGTCCGTCGCGGTGGTGATGACGGCTTTCGCGCCGAGGGCACCGGCCAGACGCGCGGCCAGCGCGTTCGCGCCGCCGATGTGGCCGGAGAGGAGCGGAATGACGAAGCTTGCACGCTCGTCGAGGCACAAAACGGCCGGGTCCGTCTTTTTATCACGGACGAAGGGCGCGATGCTCCGCACCGCGACGCCGCAGGCGCCGACAAAGATCAGCGCGTCCATATTGGCAAAGGCCTCGCCATAGACGCCCGCGTCCAGCGCGGCAAAGCCCGGCGCTTCGAGCCGGGGCGGCGCATAGCAGCAGCGCTCCGCCTCCGGCAAAGCCCGGCAGACGCGCCCAGCCGTCCGGCAGCCCGCGCGGGTGTAGGCAAAGACGGCGAGCTTCATTGCGTCGCCTCCCGGAATTCGGTCGTGAAGCCCGGGTGGTACAGGAGCGACCGCAGATAGGTATCTCCCAGACACCCGCCCACGACGATCAAAGACGTCTTGGTCAGGCCGTTTTCCGTCACAGTCCTGTGGAGCGTGCCGACGGTGCAGCGGAAGATCTTCTCCTCCGGCCACGTCGCCTTGTACACGACGGCGGCCGGGGTCTGCGCTTCATAGCCGCCCGCGAGCAGGTCCTCCTGCAGCTTTTCAGTAAGCGAGGTGCTGAGGAAGAGCACCATCGTCGCCCGGTGGGCGGCCAGGGCGCGGATGGACTCGCGCGCCGGGACGGGCGTGCGGCCCGCCGCTCTTGTTATAATAACCGTTTGGCTGACATCCGGCAAGGTGTATTCTGCTTTTAATGCCGCGGCCGCGCCGCAGAAGGCACTTACACCCGGGCAGACGTCATAGGCGATGCCGAGCGCTTCCAGCTCGTCAAACTGCTCGCGCACCGCGCCGTAGATGCTGGAGTCGCCGGTGTGCAGACGGACGGTCGTCTTCCCCGCCGCTTCGGCGGCGCGGATGACGGCGATGACCTCCTCGAGGGTCATTTTCGCGCTGTTGTGGATCTCGCAGCCCGGCTTCGTGTAGGACAAAAGCGCCGGGTTCACCAGCGAGCCCGCGTAGATGACCACGTCCGCCTCGCCGAGGAGCCTTGCTCCGCGCACGGTGATGAGATCGGCCGCGCCGCTCCCGGCGCCGACAAAATGTACCATTTCAGTTCTCCTTTATTTTCTCCAACAGAGCCTGCGCCTGTGCGGTCTGGCACAGGCAGCCGTATTCCTTTGAAAAAACGATCGCGCCGGCGGCCATCGGCCCGCATTTGTGCTGCAGCTGGACCTCGATGCGCTCTGCCAGCCGGGAAAGAAGCGGCGCATACAGCCCCTCTTCCTGCAAAATGCGCAGCGCGTCGTCGCACATGACGCAGGACAACAGCTCCTGCGTCTTCTCCTGCCGCAGCCCCAGCGCCGCGGCGTGGGCGGCCAGCAGCTCCATGCGGCAGTCGCCGAAGCGGGAGTGCGTGTTCCACATCCCGCCCGCGAGCTTCACGAGCTTGCCGATATGCCCGACGAGCAGCGCACCCCGGAAGCCCAGCTCCCGGCAGCTTTCCAGCGCGTCGCCGATGAAGTTGCTGGTCAGGACGGCCGTCTTCGGGTCGAGGCCGATGGCGCCGCGGATGTAGTCCGCGCCGTAGTTGCCGGGGGTCAGCAGGATATAGTCGGCCCCGTCCGCCCGCCGCTGGCGCAGCTCGACGCGGATGGTGTCGACGAGCGCCTGCTCGCTCATGGGCTCTACGATGCCGGTCGTGCCGAGGATGGAGATGCCGCCGGTGATGCCGAGGCGGGGATTGAAGGTCTTTTGGGCCAGTGCCTCGCCCTCGGGCACGGAAATGACGACCGACAATCCGCCGGGAAACTCGCACAGGCGCATGATCGCCCGCACGTTCTCTTCGATCATGCGGCGGGGCACGGAATTGATGGCCGCCGCGCCCACCGGCTGGTCGAGCCCGCGCTTTGTGACGCGGCCGACGCCCGCGCCGCCGTCGATCGTGACGCCGGGGGCGTCGGTCTTCTGCACGCGGGCGAAGATCAGCGTGTCACGCGTCACGTCGGGGTCGTCGCCGCTGTCCTTGCGGATGGCGCAGGAGACGAAGTCCGCGCCGCGGGTCGTCTGCAAAACCGGCAGCGTCAGGGCGATGCCCTTGGGCGTCAGCAGGTCGACCGTCGGGGCCTCCCGGCCGGTCAGCAGCATATAGGCCGCGGCCTTTGCCGCCGCGGCGGCGCAGGAGCCGGTCGTATAGCCGAGACGGAGCTTTTTTCCGTCCTTGACGATGTATTCCTCCATGTTATCGCCGGATCTGGTAGAGCAGGGCGTTGCAGATGGCGGCGGCGACGTTGCTGCCGCCCTTGCGCCCGCGGGCGACGATATAGGGCGCGCGGCCGCCCTCGATGATCAGCTCCTTGCTCTCGACCACGTTCACGAAGCCGACCGGCACGCCGATGAGCAGCGCGGGCCGGAGCAGCTCCGCCGCCATGAGCACGTCGAGCGACACCAGCGCCGTCGGCGCGTTGCCGATGGCGAAGATGCAGGGCTTTTTGAGCTGCGCGGCCTTCTCCATCGAGACCCAGGCGCGGGTCACGCCGCGCGACTTTGCCTCGGCTGCGACGTCGGGGTCGGACATGAAGCAGTGGACCTCGCCGCCGAGGGAGGCGAGGATGGTCTTGTTGATCCCGGCCTTCGCCATCTGGGTATCGGTGACGATATCGCAGCCGGACCGCAGGGCTTCGAGCCCTGCCTGCACGGCGTGGGGCGAGAAGACGAGGTTGTCGGCGTAGTCAAAGTCCGCGGTGGTGTGGATGGCGCGCTTGATGACAGGCGCGTTTTCCGGGTCGAGCTTCCGGTCGCCCAGAAGCTCGGTGATGATCTCGAAGCTGCGCGCTTCGATGTCCATGGGTCTGCAGGTCTCAAGCATGGCGGTGCTTCTCCTTTCGGCAGGCGGCGAGAAAATTCGCGGCGAAGACGGGGTTCGCGTAAAAGTGGAAATGCGGGTAGCCCGCATAGAGCGTCCCGGTCGCGTGGACACAGGGCCAGCGGCGGCCGGAGGGCTTTTCGGCCAGGAAGGCCTCGCCGGGGTCGTCCGCGTCCCAGCGGTGAAATTCGTGCGCGGCGATCGACTCGCCCGCGCGGCAAAGAAGATTGTCCCGCTGCGCGGTCAGCGTCAGGTAGCCGAAGCGCGTGAGCTTCCCGGCGTCAAAGCTGCGGCCGGGGATCGCGCCGGCCATCGGATGATCGCCGATGGCGTCCAGCAGGTACATGAACCCGCCGCACTCGGCGATGCAGGGCACGCCTTTCTGCACGGCGGCGCGGACGCTTTCGCGCATGGAGGCGTTTTCGCTCAGCTGCGCGGCGGAAAGCTCCGGATAGCCGCCGCCGAGGTACAGCCCGTGCAGCCCCTCCGGCAGCACCGGGTCCTCCAGCGGGCTGAAGGGCACGAGCTCCGCGCCGAGCGACGATAAGAGTGCGAGGCTGTCTTCATAGTAAAAGCAGAACGCCCGGTCGCGCGCCACGCCGATGCGGACAGACTCGCCCGCTTCCGGCAGCGGCAGCGGGCAGACAGTAAGGGGCGGCGCTTCATTTGCCAGACGCAGAAGCAGGTCCAGATCGATGCTCATTTCCGCCTGGGCGGCGAGGCGCTGCAGCTTTTCGCGCAGGTCCGCCACCTCCGCAGCCGTGACGAGGCCGAGATGGCGGCTTTCGAGCGTGCATGCCGGCAGGCGCGGCAGATAGCCGCAGGCTTTGATGCCGAAACGCGCTTCGAGCTCTTTGGCCAGCGGCGCGTAGCTCATGGCCGTGCAGCCGTTGAGAATGACGCCGCGGATCCCGCTGTGCGGCTGGAACTGCAGAAAGCCCTGCACCGCGGCCAGCACGGACAGCGCCGCGCCGCGCGCGTTCACGACCAATATCGTGGGGCTGGCGGTCTTCTGCGCAGTCTCCCAGGTGCTCGCGCGCGTGGTGGTGAGGCCGAGGCCGTCATAGTAGCCCATGACGCCCTCGATGATGGTGACGGCGCAGCCCGCGGCGTTCTGCGCGAGCAGATACCGGAGCGTCGGCTCGTCAAAGAAAAAGGGGTCGAGATTTGCGCTTTTTGCGCCGATGATGCGGCTGTGGAACATGGGGTCGATGTAATCCGGGCCGCATTTGGCCGCGGCGACGCTCAGCCCCCGGTTTACCAGCGCCTGCAGAACGGCGCAGGTCACGGTCGTCTTCCCGCAGCCGCTGTTCGTCCCGGCGATCACGAGCCGGGGTAGCTTCTGTTCCATCTGTTCTCCCTTTCAGCGCACGAGAATCGTGGCAAAATAGCTCAGCTGCTCCGGCAGCTGCCGGAGATCTTCGCAGACCTGCTCTGTCGGCAGGCCGCAGTCAGCCACCAGCGCCGCCCGGTCCAGAAGCCCCGCCTGCGCGATCGCGTCCACAGCTTCGTGGATGGCGCGGCCGGATTTCATGAGTACCTTCGTTCCCGGCAGGCGCAGCGCGTCAGCCAGATCGGCGCTGCCGGGGAGAATGTGCACCGGCTCCTCCATCCGGGTCAGGCTGCGTCCGAGACGTGCTGCGACAGCGCAGATGCTTGTAACGCCGGGCAGCATGACAGCGACGTAGCCGTCGGCCCTGATCAGGTCCAGAATATAATACGCCGTTGCGTAGAGCGAAACGTCGCCGAGGTTTACGAGCGCAACGTCGTCCCCCGCGTCGAGCGCTGCTTCCACGGCATCCGCGGCCGCACGCCAGCAAGCTTCGCGCGTCCCGGCGTCCGTCGACATGGAAAAGGCCAGCGGCAGGATCTTTTTTCCGCGAAGATCTACTGCCGCGCGGGCAATATCCAGCGCAAGCATATGGCCGGAGGCTGTCTGCGGCGCGGCAATGACAGCGCAGCGCTCCAGCGTCCGGACCGCCTGCAGCGTCAGCAGCTCCGGGTCGCCGGGGCCGACGCTGACAGCATAAAAAGTCCCTGTTTTCTTTCCCATACTCCTCCTACGGTACGAGATCCAGCGTGGAGAAGCAGGGGTCGTACCGCCCCGGCTCCATGTGGTAGAGCTTTGCGATGTAGTCGCGCGTGAAGATCTCCTCCGGCGGGCCGACGCGGTCGATGTGGTCGCCCGCGACGCACACGACGGTGTCGGACACGCGCCGCGCCAGATCCAGCTCGTGCAGCGACATGAGCACAGCCAGATCCTCCTCGCGCACCATGCGCTTGAGGATGGTCAGCAGCTCCAGCTTATAGCGGATGTCGAGATAGCTCGTCGGCTCGTCGAGCACGATGAGCTCCGGCTGCTGGCAGAGCGCGCGGGCGAGCAGGATGCGCTGCCGCTGCCCGTCGCTGACGGCCTGGAAGGGCCGGTCGGCAAAGGCCTCCGCGTCGGTGCGGCGCAGGCTCTCGTCCACGATCTTTCTGTCTTCCGCGGTCAGGATGCCGAGCTTTCCCGTATAGGGATAGCGGCCGCTGCTGACCACGTCGCGGCAGGTCATGAGCTCCGGGTCCATGCGGGCGGTCATGAGGATGGCCATGCGGCGGGCGATGGCGTTGCGGCTGCACGCGCGCAGCTCCTCGCCGTCCAAATACGCGGTGCCGCCGATGCGCGGCAGCTGCCCGGCGATGGTCTTGAGGATGGTCGACTTGCCGGAGCCGTTCGGGCCGATGAGCGTGACGATCCTCCCGCGCTGCACGGCAAGTGAAATTTCGCCGATCAGGGTCCTGCCCTGATAGCCGACGGCAAGGTCTTCTGTCTGCAGATAGGCTTCCATGTTATCCCGCCTTTCTGTGGATCATCATGTAGATGACGATGGGCGCGCCGAACACGGCCGTCACGGAGCTGATGCTGACCTCGGTCGGCGCGAAGGCCGTGCGGGCGATCAGATCGCAGAGCAGGCAGAACGCGCCGCCGCCGAGGAAGGACGCCGGGATGAGGATGAGCGGCTCGGCCGTCCCGAACAGGGATTTCATGAGGTGCGGCACGGCGATGCCGACAAAGGAAATGGGCCCGGCGAACGCCGTCACGCAGGCGGACAGGACGCTCGAGAGCAAGATCAGCGCCGTGCGGAACGCGCGCAGGTGGACGCCCATGTTCTGCGCGTACACCTCGCCCAGCTGGTAGGCCCGGATGGGCTTCGAGAGGAAAAAGGCCAGCACCAGCGCCGCGCCGCAGACCAGCGCCATGGTCCGCACGTTCTCCCAGCTCATGCCGGAGAACGAGCCGAGCGACCAGTTGTGCAGGTTCACGATGTTGGAATCGTCGGCGAAGGTGACGATAAAGTCGGTCAGCGCCGTGCAGATATAGCCGATCATGACGCCGCAGACCACGAGCAGGCTCATGCGCCGGACCTTCCTGGAGATCGCCAGCACGAAGCCCATCGAGAGCATCGCGCCCGCGAACGCCGCCGCGATCAGCACTGCCGACGTGGACACCAGCCCCCGGCTGAGCAGCGCGACCATGGTGACCGACACCGTCAGCTTCGCGCCGGACGAGATGCCGAGGACGAAGGGGCCCGCGATGGGGTTATGAAAAAACGTCTGCAGCAGATACCCCGAGACCGACAAAGCCCCGCCGAGGATCAGCGCCGCCAGCAGCCGCGGCAGGCGGATCTGCAGCAGGATCCTGCGCTGCGAGAGCTCTCCCCCGCCCTGCAGGATCGTCCATATTTCTGACGCGGGGAGCCGGACGCTCCCCGCGAGGATGTTCCAGATCAAAAAAATCAAAAGCAGCAGAAGGAGCAGCAGAAAACCGCCCCATGTCCGTAGTCTCCGGGTCTTTTCCATACTGCTCCTCCTGTATTATGATAGTTTCCGCAGGAACCGCAGATCGCCCGCGTCCTTGTCGTTCAGAACGGCGTGGACGTCGAGGATCAGATCGCCGAGCGCGAGCGATTCCTGATAAAAGTTTTTGGTGATGCACCAGACATTACCGGTCTGCACGGCCCGGAAGTCCGCGAGCAGCGGGCTTTTGGCCAGCAGAGCGTCCAGCGAGTCCAGCTCGCCATCGATGGTGCTGTTGTAGATGAGCACGTCCGCGTCCGCCGCGGCGTCGTAGAACGATTCCATCTGGATGGTCATGGTCGAGAGGGCGTTTTCCTCGCCGCTCTCGTCAAACGAGACATAGTCGCCGCCCGCCATCCGGATGGCCTTGGCGATATAATCGCCGGATTTGCGCACGTTGACCGCGCCGCTCGTGGTGATGTAGAAGAAGGCGACGGTCTTGCCCGCCGGCTCCTGCGCAAGCACGGGCTGCAGATCCTGCAGCAGCGCGTCATAGGCCGCGCAGGCCGCATCTTCCTTGCCGACCAGCGCGCCGTAGAGCTTCAGCCATTCTATGCGGCCGAGGGGGTCCGATTCGTAGCTCGAGCGCTCGATGAGCACGGGCACGCCGACCGACTCCAGCTGCTCGACGACCTCCGGCGTGTGATAGATCATGGTGTTTTCGATCGCAAGATCGCAGCCTTCTGCCAGGATGGTCTCATAGTCGGGCGCGGAATATTTTCCGGCGTAGACCATGGTCCCGGCCTGCATGGCGGCTTTCGCCTCGTCAATGTACCAGTCCGATTCCTTCTGGCCGCTGAGCGCAATGCGGTCCACGGCATCAAGCGCCCGGAAAAAGTCCATCGCCGCCGTGGCGACGAGATAGATATGGTCCAGCGGCTGCTGCAGGACGGTCACGTCCTCCGGCACGCCCGCCGGGACCGGCGCACTCTCGGCCACAAGCAGAAACGTCTGATCCTCGCCGATGGTGATGCGCGTATAGTCCTCGCCCGCGTAGGAAACCGTGAACTGCTCGGCGTAGGAGAGGGGCAGCGCGCGGTCAAACGTCAGGCTGTCCCACGTGACTATGGCCGCGGGCTGCTCCGGTGCAGGCTGCTCGGCCGGGGCCTTCTGCGGGGCGGCGCAGCCGCACAGCATCAAAAGCGCCAGCAGCAGCGCAAGGATCCGCGGCTTCATTCGTCCGCCGCCTGCAGGCTGGCAGACGAGAAGTTCAGGGTGTATTCGATCTCGTGGGGCGTACTCATGGCGGTGGTGTCGCCGATGACGGTCAGGTCGGTGTCAAAGGCCTCGACGGGGATCTCGAACGTCGAGCCGGGCTCCGTCGACAACACGTCATAGCGTTCGCCGTTTACCAGCATATAGTCATACTTGCTGCTGCTCCAGACGATCGCGGCGGTGGCCGCGCCGTCCTGCACGGTCAGGGTGCAGGGCGAAAGGACCTGCGCCTTGCCGGAGCCGCCCGCGAATGTGAGCTCGGCCGTGTAGACGCCGTCGGCCAGGCCGAGGTCCTGAACGGTCTTCCCGGCTTCCGCAGCGGGAACGGGGTCGGTGACGGAGACCTTATGGTCGTACCAGACGCCCTTCTTGCCGATGAGGGCGACGTCAAACTCCGTATCCAGCGCGGGGACGGGGATGTCGAAGCCGTAGACCTCGTCGGACAGGCCGTCGGAATAGGTGACGGTGTCGGTCGTGGGCTGCAGGAGCTCCGCGCCGTCCTTCTGCGCATCCTCGGCCAGACCATAGAACAGGTTGACGATGCTCTTGGACGCGAGGCTGACATGGATGGTCATGCTGCCGTCCTTGACGGTCAGCGTGCCCTTGCCGTCACAGGCCTCGTTCGCGTGGAACATGCTGCTGTCGGTGTTGAATTCAGCGGTATAGACGCCGTCGGGCAGGGCGGGCTCGGCGGGAGCCGGTTCTTCCGCAGGCTCCTCGGTTGGCGCCTCTGCGGGGACTTCTTCGTCCGCGGGGGCTTCGGCGGCGGGCTGCGCCGGCTCTGCGGCGGCAGGCTCGGCCGGTTTTTGTGCGCAGCCGGTCAGCAGGGCAAACAGCAGCAGCGCAGACAGGGCAAGTGCGATCAGCTTTTTCATTGGGATCTCCTCCATAGAGCGCAGTTCGCTCCGGGGCGGCCGCTGCCGCCCCGGAGCCGGGTGATCAGGATATTTATGCGTTCAGCGCGTCGATCGCAGCCTTGGTGTGGGCAACGTAGAGCGCCTGGACATCGGCGATCTCGCCGAGGCCGTGGATCTGGCAGTCGACGGTGAAGCCGGCAGCCTCAAACACGGTCTTCCAGGAATCATCGTCGGAACCGGCCATATCGTTGTTGGCGTGATCGCCGGCAACGACCATCAGCGGGCGCAGGACGACGTTGGTGTAACCGGCAGCCTTGACGGCCTCGATGACGGCCTCTGCGGAGGTCTCCTCCGGCTCGCCCTCGACGGTGCCGATGAAGACGTTCTCATAGCCGAGGTTCTGCATCTGGGTCTGCATCTGGCTGTAGGTGACCTTGGCGACGTGCGCGGTGCCATGGCCCATGAAGACGAAGGCGGTACCGGCGTCCTTGGCAGCCTCGAGGCTCTCAAAGCCGGCCTCGGAGACGGCAGCGGCGGTGATGGCCTTGGCGACAGCTTCCTTGTCGGCGTTGATGACGGTGGCGTCGGAGCCAACCTCGCCGAGCATCGGCTCTGCGATGGAGACGGATTCAAACTGATCCTTGTATGCCTCGATGGCTTCGCACATCTCGTCATACTCCGCACCGTGCATCAGGTGCGTCGGCTGGACGACAAGGTTCTTGACGCCGTTGGCGACCGCACGGTCGAGCGCCTGGGTCATGTTGTCGATCTTCTCGCCGTCACGGGCCTGGATATGGTTGATGATGATCTGCGCGGTGAAGGCGCGGCGGACGGACCAGTCGGGGTACGCGGCCTGCAGGGCGTCTTCGATGCCCTTGATGTCGGCCACGCGGCTGTCGTTGAAGGACGTGCCGAAGGAAACGACCAGCAGCTCGTTTTCGCCGATCTCGTCCTGGTTGCGGGCGTCATCCAGCGAGGCGTCGCCGGTGTCGCGGCCGAAGTACTCGGGGCTGGCTTCCTCGCCCTCGACGAGCTCCTTCTGCGCGTCGGTCAGCGCGTCCCACGCGGCCTTGGCCGCTTCGCACTGCGCGTCGGTGTCATCGGTGCGCTCCTGCACGTAGATGGCGTCGATGAGCGCGGCGACGTTGTCGGCGGCTTCCTGATCGAGTTCTTCCTGCGAGGGCTGCTCCTCGGCGGGCTGCTCGGGTTCTTCGGCGGGGGTCTCTTCCTGTGCGGGTGCTTCGGTGGTCTGCTCTTCCTGGGCAGGCTCCTCTGCGGGGGCTTCGGTCTTGCTGCAGGCAGCAAGCAGGCTCAGCAGCATCACGGCTGCGAGCAGGAGTGCGATGGTCTTTTTCATGGGGATCTACCTCTTTTCAAAAATGTTCTGAAAGAAATATAGCGTCAGTTGGCAAGAGCACACATGCCCGCCGGACGTTCCGGCCCGCCTTTCGTTACGTTATCGTCCTTAACTTGCATCAGCAAGATTGCATTCTCTGCCTTACAAAAAACGCGCCGGAGCGCCCGGTGGGTCTTCGAGTTTTCCCGGAGCATGGACGGCAGATGGCAAGGCAGACGAGGCAGATGGGCTGACGCCCATCAACGAGGATAACGACGCCAGCTGCTGTTCAGGCCCGGGAAAACCATGTGGGCTCTTGTCAGCTGACGCTAAAAAACGGCTGCGTCTCCGCAGCCGTTCTCCCTAACCGTATCGTATGTCCGCGCTCCGCCCCGGAAAAATGGCGAAAATGCTTACAAACTTGCAGGAAGGTCAATCCGTAGACAGCGGAATTGAAATTCCACGTCTGGGCAGGTCTCCTGACTTTGATCATCGCTGCCCTGCCCTGCCCTTCCCGGTCTCCCAGTGGTTTTTACAGGCCAGCTCCCGTACACAGTGACTGCATCGCTCCGGATTCACACCGGATTCCCTTTTCACCCGCCTCTCGGCGGACACCCAGACGCTACAATTTTATATTTTTTCAGACAGCCACATTATAACACGGGCAGAAAAATTGTCAATACGTCGAATCGCCGGTTTTCCGGTGTCTTTTGGCGGAAAAACCGGCAGTTTTTCCGCCCGGCGCGGATTGTTTCAAAACAGTTTTAACTTTCGGCCCGGGATATGCTATACTGGTCGCAGCAAATGGCCGGAGGTGCGTTTTTATGACGATCCGCAGGCGCCTTGCGCGCTCGAATCTTGTGATGATCCTGATCCCTGTCGCGATCGCGGCGGTCTTGCTGCTGCTCGGCGGCGGGCTTGCGCTTTTGCTTCTCGAGCGGGTGTGGCTGCCCCGGCTGGGGCTGTCGTTCGCGGCCCTGCATGAGACCGGCGAGCAGCTGGAGACAGCGTTCGCCGGGGCGAAGGCCCTCGCCGCCATCTACGCCGGGACGGTGATCCTGGCGCTGCTGGCCGCGGTCGCGTTTACGAACTTCTACCTGACGCGCAGCCTGTTCCGGCACATCTCCGCGCCGCTGCAGACGCTGGTGGCCGGCGTCGAACGCATCCGCGGCGGCGATCTGGAAAGCCCCATCGGCTATACGGCCGAGGATGAATTCAATCCCGCGTGCGACGCGGTGGACGCCATGGCCGCGCGGCTCAAAGCCTCGCTCGACGCGCAGAGCCGCCAGCAGCAGCAGCGGCAGGAGCTGATCGCGGGCATGTCGCACGACCTCAAAAGCCCGCTGACCTCCATCCGCGCCTACACGGAGGGGCTGCTCGACGGCGTGGCGAAGGATGAAGCGGTGCGGACGCAGTTTAAACTCTGTTTGAAAATCCTTTATCTGCTTTTTAAATGTGTGGTCTATCCTTGATCCATAAGATCGATCACACGGCGGCAAGGCCGCCGGGAAGGAGCAGCCTTTATGGTTCTGACAGCATTTCATGGGTTCTGTATGGCGCTGGCCGACAGCGTCCCCGGCGTATCCGGCGGAACGATCGCATTTATTCTGGGCTTTTACGACCGGTTTCTTGACGCGCTGCATCAGCTGTTCGGGAAGGACAAGGACGCGCGCAGAGCCGCCGTCCGCTATCTTCTGCAGCTCGGCCTCGGCTGGGTCGTGGGGATGGTCGCGAGCGTGGCCGCGCTCGCGGAGCTGTTTGCGTCGCAGGTCTATTTTATGAGCAGCCTGTTTCTGGGGCTGACGCTGGCCTCGTTCCCGTTCATCATCCGGGCGGAGCGGCGCGTGCTGCAGGGGCAGGCCCGTAACTGCCCCTTCGCCCTGTTCGGCCTGCTGCTCGTCGTGCTTCTGACGCTGCTGCGGACGAACGCCGCGGGCGTCGCCATCCGCTTTGCCGGCGCGCCGGTCTGGATGCTGGGCTACATTTTCGTCTCCGGCGCCGTCGCCATCACCGCGATGGTGCTGCCGGGCATCTCCGGCTCGACGCTCCTGCTCATCGCGGGCGTGTACCTGCCCGCCATCGGGGCGATCAAGGCGTTTCTGGGGCTGGACTTTTCGGTCATGCCCGGGCTGATCGCGCTGGGGCTCGGCGTGATCGCCGGGATCGGACTTTCCATCCACGCCATCCGCGCCGCGCTCAGAAAATACCGCAGCCAGATGGACTGGCTGATCCTGGGGCTGATGGCGGGCTCGCTCTACGCCATCGTCATGGGCCCGGCCGGGCTGGACGCCCCGCAGCCGCCCGTCAGCCTGCAGAGCTTTGACTGGCTCGGCTTCATCCTCGGCATCTGCCTGCTCCTCGGCCTCGAAGCCCTCCGCCGCGCCCAAACCCCCGGCCCGGCAGCGCCAAAAGAGAGCTGAGGGCAGAGATAGCATCTCTGTGGCATGGGCTTACCGTAAGGCTGATACGCTGCAGCAAATCAGCGACTGCGGTACAGCATTTTCTTTTGCTTCTCCAAAAGAAAACGCTGGCGCGTCAGAAATGACCACGGCGGAACGAGCCGCCGCAAGCGACGTCTCTTATCCTCTGTGCTCATTTCTTCCTTTCCAAACCGCGAACTGCATTCACGGTTTGGCGGGGATTTCGATTTCCCCTCAGACTCCCTTGAACCGACCAAGAAAACCGCTTCGG
>ERZ827492.158-NODE-158-length-69824-cov-35.346486_pt1 | contig 69824 bp, 63 predicted proteins | sample MGYA00519704_ERZ827492 | MGnify/ENA primary metagenome ERZ827492 (study PRJEB31778, sample SAMEA3449325) | human gut metagenome | biome: human gut; feature: human-associated habitat; material: faeces | place: United Kingdom | collected 2010/2012 ... | reverse complement strand
TTATTCCACTTGTATTATCTAATATATCATCATTATTTAAACTTAATCCATTTGTTTTTTCATTATATGTAAAGTTTATATTACCTACCACTACTGTTTGTTCTTTTTTACCTACAAATAATATATTATATAATGAATATGTTACCCCTGTTACTATTAATATTATCCCTATTATAAATATTATTAATATTAATTTATTCTCTTTCAATTTATTTATCATTTATTTCATCATCTCTATCTTTACTTTATAACTACATTATATAAAATAAATCTTTAATATGTCAATATATTTAACATTTTATAATATTTTTTCATACAATAAAATAGAAAGAAGGATTGATATATTTGAATAAATCTAAACATGGTTTTTTCTGTAATTGTAATACATGCAAATGTAAAAGAAGGAATAGCGGTTGCTATCTAGCCTTCTTAGGTTTTTGGTTACTTATAATTGTATATCAATCATTTTTACTTATTTTTTTTACAGTTACTTCTTATGCAATTTTATTATTTATTGAAATAATACTATTTTTTGTATTATTAATTAGAATTATACTGTAAAATTAGATCATCTGTTTTTTGTAAATATAAAAGTAAATCATTTACTTTTTTTGTTTTTAAAAACTCATCATCACTTCTTAAATCTAATTTATCAGGTATACTTAAACTAATAAATAATAACTTTCTTTCTTCATTATGAAGTGGATATTTACTTTCATATAGTTTAAACAAATTAGTAAAATCTACATCATTATAGTTTTTTTTATAAAACTTTATTAAATCATAAACAGGTATATCGAATTTAGCATTATCCCAACTTATTAAATAACTATTTTCATTTCTTAATAAATGAGATAGTTCTATATTATTATGATTTAATACTATTCTTATTTTAGAATTATTTTTTACAATATTATAAAATTCTTCTAATTGAGTTTTACAATAATATATAGCAGAATATATTTTAGTTATATTTCTTACAAGTAAATAATTACTTGGTGACATATATATTTCTTTATCTATTTCATTATTTAAACTTATATAATATTCTTCTAATTCATTTAATTTATTAAATATATCTTCGTATATTTTTTTATATTCATCAATATCAATATCTTTATAAGATGTAGTTTTATTATGTAATAAACTTAATAAATATATTATTTCTTCACTTTTTTCATAATTAGACATATCACTTGAATCTATATATTCATATATTTCATATAGATCATTTCTATCTTTATTATAAACATTAGGAAAATAATTAAAGTTTTTTAAATGTAAATAATTAAATATATCTAATATATTATTTTTATTTCTTTTTAAAACATATTTATTATTTTTTGTTTCTATTATTTTTACATTATTTTTATATTCATAACCTGTTGGGATTATATTATATTTTTTTAAAAAACTTCGTTCATTGTTCATTTTTTACATCAGGTAATACTAGTTTCATTCCACATTTAATATCTTTTATATCATTATAATCATATACTTTTTCTTTATTTATTTTATATTTATTACAAATAGAGTCAATTGTATCTGTTTCATTAACTAAATATACAATGTATGTTGTATAAGTATCATTACCAACATCATTAAATACTTCTTTTTTAGTATCTGTAATTATATTAAGTGGTGTATTATCTCTTTCTTCATCATAATTAAAAACAATATTTAAATCATCTGTTTTTTCATTTTCTTCTTTTATTTCTTTAACTTCTTGTTCTTCTTTTCTAACACTTACTTCTTCTTTTTCTTTGACTTCTTTTTTTACTAAATTATCAATAACTAAATCAATATTAATTCTAAGAACTTCATTATCTATAATATCATAGTAAAAATCATCTATATCTATTGTTGCATCAAATGTATCATAATCATCACTTATAGCTATTTCACAAGGTATTTTATAACTATATTCTTCTTCCTGTATACTTGCTTTAGTAAGTTTATATTTTCCCTTAACATAAAAGTTACCTGTGATTAAATCTTCTCCTTTAAGTTGTAAATCATTATCAAGAGATATACTAACTAAATCTCCGATTGTATTTTTAAATGTTATATCCTTAGTAAAAGGAATTATTTGTTTCATATATTTTTCCTCCTTATATATTCAGTTAAATATATGTAGAAAAATAAAAAAAAGAATTAATTTTCTAATTCTTCTAGTTTTTTTCTTACAATTCCTCTTAGTGCATCTACTTTTATATACATTTCTTCACAACTATATACTTTAACAAATTCATTTAAATAATATAAATGATTACTAGCTGAATCTATAATACTAGGATTATTAAACTTTTCATATAATTCACTATCTTTATTATTAGCAAGATATATATAATAAATAAGATATATTACATAATCATATTTAATTAAATCTCTATAATAATGATTAATAAAATTTTTATATTTTTGATTGTTTTTAAAGTTTCTTTCTATTATTTCTTCTTTTATTAATCTTTCTTTTCCATCATTTGTTTCAACAATATTATTTCTTTCTCCAACAAGTTCATTTAATAAATTCCATTTAATTAAAAAATCTTCATCATCTTTATCTTCTTTTAATATTTCTCTTCCACTTACAACAAACATTGATATAGCTTCTTTTAAATTGTTAGAAAAAGATGCACTATATGGATAATCTATAGCAAGTTCAAAAAGAATTTTTAAATTAGCATTAAATAAATCTTTTCTTTTATATTGTTCTTTTAATACATCAAAACAATTATTTACTATATCACTTTTCATTTTTAAATATAAATAACCTAATTCAGTATCTGTTAATTCTTCACTTATATTGCAAGTAATTTGATATTTATTTAATAAATCATATATTGTTTCTTTCATAATTTAATCTCCTTTAATACTTCCTCATAATTAGAAACATAAACAAACTTTATATTCTTTTTTATAACTTCATCTAAAACTTCTACATCTTTTTCATTTTCTTTAGGAAGTATTACTTTTTTAATATTATTATTACTAGCACCAATTATTTTTTCTTTTATTTTTCCTACAGGTAAAATATTACCCCTTAATGTTATTTCTCCTGTTAAAGCTAAATAACTAGATATTTGTTTATTTTTTAAAGCACTTATTAAAGCCGTAGTAATAGCTATTCCTGCACTTGGACCTTCTTTTTTAACTGCTCCTTCTGGAACATGAAGATGAATATCTATATTATTTAACATGTCAAAATCTATTTTTAATTTATCACAATTGCTTTTGATATAACTAAGAGCTATTTTTACACTTTCTTTAAAAACATCACCAAGAAGACCTGTTGTTATTATATTTCCATTTCCCTTATATGTATTAATTTCTATTTTTAGTAATTCTCCCCCTAAAGTAGTATAACTAAGGGCATTGACTATTCCTATTGTATTAGAATATGTATTATTGTTTAAAGAATATTTTTCTTTCCCTAAATATTGTAAAATTTGTTTTTCATCAATTATATATTTTTTATTTTTATTATTTATAGCAAGTTCTGTTACTATTTTTCTTAATATTTTATCTATCATTCTTTCTAAAGATCTTATACCTGATTCTTTTGTATAATTTTTTATTATTTTTTCATATGCCTTATCTGTAAATGTTACATCATCAAATGTTAAAGCATTTTCTTCAAGTTCTTTTTTTATTAAATACGATTTACAAATATTTAATTTTTCGTATTCACTATATCCTTCAATTTCAATTATTTCTAATCTATCTTTTAATGCTAAAGGTATATTTTCTACATCATTAGCAGTAGTTATAAACATTACTTTCGACAAATCAAAACATTCTTCGACATAATTATCAACAAAATATTTATTCTGCTCTTTATCTAGTACTTCGAGTAAACTACTTGCAGGATCTCCTTTTATATCTTTACAAAGTTTATCTATTTCATCAATTACAAATACCGGATTATTACTTCCACATTTTTTTATTCCTTGAATTATTTTACCAGGAAAAGCCCCGATGTATGTTCTTCTGTTACCCATAATTTCAGATGAATCATTAAGCCCTCCAACAGATATTTTAACATATTTTCTATTCATTGCTTTAGCAATACTTTTACAAAGGGTTGTTTTACCAACTCCTGGAGGACCAACCAAACATATAACAGAACTATTTGTATTTTTTGTTCTAGTTCTTAAAGCCAAATACTCAACTATCCTATCTTTGACATCATTTAAACCATAATGTGTTTCATCAAGAATCTTTTTAGCTAAAATTAAATCTTTATTATCCGTTGTACTTTTATTCCAAGGTAAGTTTAATAATAAATCAATATAACTTCTTATAATACTACATTCTGGACTATTAACTGAAGTTGATTCATATTTTTTTAATTCTTCATTTAATTTATTTTTAACACTTAAAGGACATTTAACTTTATCTATTTTTTCTTTTAAATTTATATATTCTTCATCTTTATCATAACTTATACCAAGTTCTTCTTTTACTACTTTTAACTTTTCTTGTAAAAGAAAATTCTTTTGATAATCATCTAAATTTTTCGATAAATGTTCTTCAATCATTGATTCAAACTCAACAATTTTTAATTCTTCATTTATATCTTCAAGAATCATACATACCCTAACAACAGGATTAATTTCATATAAATATTCTAATTTTCTTTCATAACTTTCTTTTAAAATAGGACTAACTAAATCTGTTAAAGTATCTATTCCTAAATTAGGATTTAATAAAGATAAAATACTATTACTAATGCTTGAATCTTTATCTATATAATATTCAACTTGTTTAATTAAACTTCTTGAAAAAGCATTTTCTTCAACTTTCTCTATTTTTTCGTAATTAATTGGGCTAACACTTGCTAGAATATTTAAATCTTCTTTATCATAACTATTTATATATAAACGATTTATTCCTTTTATTACGATTCTTGTTTTGTTATTAGGAAGTTCTATATTCATTGTAATATTACCAAGTACTCCAATTTGTGGTAACTTATTTATATTATTATCTTTATCTAATACATCACTATAATTAACAATTAAAATATATTTATCATAATAAGAACACGCGATTTTAATTAATTCTTTATTTTGTTCATTATCAAGTTCAAGTCTAATTTCATCGTGAGGAAAAAGAATATTATTTCTTAATATAAGAACGGGTAATGTAGTTATGTTCAAAATAATCACTTCCTCCTGTTAAATTATTACTTACTATTATACTTATATTTTTTATTTAATCAAGCATATTTTAAAAAAAGATTAAAAAATAAAATTAAAAAAATAACACTTAGTTTTATAACTAAACGTTATTTAAGATAATATATCTTTTATTATATCTTCTTCATCCATTTCATCTAAATTATACCATTTTATATCAGAAAATTGATTTTTAAAAAATGTAAGTTGTCTTTTAGCATATCTTCTTGAATTCAATTTAATTTTATCAATTGCTTCATCTAAAGTTAATTTTTTATCAAAATATAAATATAATTCTTTATATCCAATTGCGGTATTAATAGCTCTTGTATGAATATTTTTTTGATACAAGTTATATGCTTCTTCTTTTAAACCATCTTTAATCATTTTATCTACACGTAGATTAATATTATTATACAAATTATCTTTTTTTCTTGTTAAACAAATTAATTTAAAATCATATAATTTAACATTTTTATTACTAGTGCTTTCTGCATTATTTTCTATTTTTTGTAAAGCTCTTTCCACTCTTCTTCTGTTATTAAAATCTATTTCTATGGAGTTATTAATAGATTTGATTTTATTTACTAATTCTTCAAGAGTATATTTAGAATAATCGTTAGTAATATTTTCTTCATCAAATTTATAATCATATAGTAAAGCTTTTAAATATAAACCTGTTCCTCCAACAATTAAAACATTTTTATTTTCTTTTATTAGTTCATTTAAAATTTTTCTAGCATCTTTTTGATAAGCACAAACATTATAATCATCAAAAACACTTTTTGTATTTATTAAATAATGTTTTATACCTTGCATTTCTTCTTCTTTTATTTTAGCTGTTCCTATATTTAATTCTTTATATATTTGCATACTATCACAATTAATTATAGATGCATTAAGTTTTTTTGCAAGTTTAATAGACAAATTAGTTTTCCCTACACCTGTTGGCCCTGTTATGACATATATCAAAAATATCACCTTCTTTAAACAGCAAAATTATATCATAATTTTTTGTAAAAAGCAAAATTATCACTTTAATTTATACAAAAAAGATACTTTATTATATTAAAGTATCCTAAATAAACATTAATTTTTATACAAATTTAACATTTTATTATATATATCTGGTTCTACTATTTTAATAGCCGCGATAGAAGTTTCTAAACTTAATTTATAACTTCCTTCAAAAAATAGTTTACTTGCAATATCAAGACCTCTTTCAATGTCTTTATCTAAGGGTTTATATCTATTTCCATATACAATAATCATTTCTGCTAATTTTGCTGTTTTAATCATTTCTGTTGTTGTATTAAAAAGCTTTAATGATAAGTCCCTTGCTGTATCAACTCTTATATTTAAAGTTTTAATTGTAATTGGCGTTTTATCTAACTCTTTTATTATTTCTAAAATTGCATCATTAGCCTCAGATAATTCTACAAAATAATTACTTGTAATAATAGGAAGTGGATAATTTCTTATGCTAGTTTTACATTTAGATAAAAGTGCTGTTATTTCTTTTAATTGTTCCCTTGCTCTTTGTTCATCTTCTTGCATACTTCCAAGAGATTTTAAACAAATATCTAAATCATTTTCAGTAGTAGCAAGTTTATTTGATAAACTTTCAATTTCCTCTTTTAATGAAGAATATGGTTCTTTTTTTGTTTTTAAATCTTTGACTATTATATTATATGATTTATTTATTTCATAAAGATTTTTATTTACATTTTCTAATTCTTGTAAATCATCTTCACTTAAATTATACATATTTTTAATATCATTTAATTGTTCATAAATATCAGTAACTATTTTATTTATTTTACTAATTTTATTTTTAAATGTTTTAGCTTCTTCATCAAATATTTTTTTACTTCTTTTTTCTATTTCAAAATCATTTATTAAATTATCTAAATAATCTAAAAATGTTTTAAGTTCTAACATACTATCTTCTAAATTAAGTATTTTTACCTTATCAAGTATTTCTTTTACTTTTTTTTCAATCTGTTCAATATTATAATCAACATTCAAATAAGATAAAGGATAGTTTTTGCTTAATAAAGTTTTATAAGTTTCTTTAATTTCTTCAATCCTTGAAGGAATAATTTTATTAGTTAATAAAAGTAAATCTGGTACTTCTTCGATTACTGTAGATATATGAGCAATCATTTCGTCTAATACTTTTACACTTGACACTATTTCACTATAATTGTTATTTTCCATGATTGTTTCAAATTCTTGAAATCTTTTTTCAATGTTTTCAAATTGAAGTTCAATATATTTATCAATGTCCCCATATGAAGCTTGATTTGTAGTAAAAGTTCTTTCTAAATCACGAAATTTACTTTTAAGTTTTGTAACTATAGCTCTATTTCTTTCTTCGCTCATAGTTACTTCTCTTATTTCATCAAGTAAATTATCAGTAGATACACGAAGTTTATATATTTCCATTTCAAGTTCCATTATTTTTTGTTTAGCACTTTTTATATCATTAGCATCGATTAATCCATCTATTTCAAGAAGCATATCTGTTATTACTTGAAAACGATTTTCTTTTATAACACGGTATCTTTCTTTCCATTCTTCATATTTACTTTCTAATTTTTCGTTTTTAACAATAACTTCTATTTTAGCAAGTTCAGCTGCAATTGGTGTTGATACGATTAAATTTCTTTGGCGCTCCAATTCTTGAACTTGTTTTTGTAAATTAATAACCCTTTTTTTCTTTAACAGAATAATAAGGAAAATAACAAAAAGTATAAAAACAACTCCTGCAGAGATTAAATAAATACTTTGTTTATCCATAAAACCATCTCCATATCCTACTTATAATGATACTATAAAATTAGTAATTTGTCTATTATTGATATTTAATTTGTTTACAATTTTAATTTAATAATTTTTCTTCTTCATTAATTATTTTATATGTCGTTTCATATATGCTTTTATCAGTACAATATTCCATTACATAATAATCATTATATTTTGTCATTATTATTCCTATAGTGTTATTATGTCTTTCTTTTTTTATATTTTTATTTATATATTCTACATAATACTTTATTTGCCCTATATCAACATGTTCTAATTTTCTTGTTTTTAATTCTATTACTACATAGCAATTATGTTCTATATTAAAAAACAATAAATCACATCTATGATTTCCTAGTCTTACTTCACTTCCTATAAAACTAAATCCAACACCTAGCTCCAAAACTATTTTTTCTATTTTTTCTAAAAGTATTTGTTTTAAAGTCTTTTCATCCATATTTTCTTCATCTACATTAGCAAATATTATAAATGGATTTTTAAATGTGTCTGTAAAATCAATATCTTCTTCTTTTGTTACTAGTTTTATATTATTTTTATCTGCTAAACTTAATCTTTCAAAAGCATTGCTTTTTATTTCTTGTTGTAATTCTCTTGAACTAAGATTATTTTTAACACTTATATTAATATAATAATTTCTTTTGTTAATATCTTTTATAGATAAAAGTAGACAAATATTTGTCCATGTCAATTCGGTCAGCACTGATGACCCTTTTTGCTTATCTTTATATTCTATATAAAATTTTCTCATCCTTTTTAAATTCTTCTCACTATAACCCTTACCATATTTTTTTGTTAATTCTTTACTCCAAGTTGCAATTAACTTATTTCCATATTGTGCTCTTTCTTCACCTCCTTGTGCTTCGATAAGTAACTTTCCTATTTCAAAGTTAGTATTAACTAAACTTTCATTTTTATAATAATTATACTTTCTTTGATTAATAATATCTTTTTCTATTAGACTTATTATTTCTTTTTTATAATCTTTTTTCATATAAACCCTCCAGTTAGATAGGTTAGCATATATAAAAATTGTTTGCAAATGACATAAATTTCACTTTTCAAATACAAATAAAGATGAATTTTTAAAATTCATCTTAAGACTTAATTTTTACTTTTTAAATGTTTATTTATATCAATTTAAAAAAAGCATTTAAAAATCAATAAATTTAAAAAATTAAAAAGGAGGACCTTTTATAGTCCTCCTCCTGATCCAAATGATTCAAGTTCTTCAGGTGTTAATACAACATTTATTTGCATTCTTCTTGATCCACATACAAATAATGCATTACCTTGTGAATATCTTTTAATACTTTCTTTTTCATTATCATTTAAATCTATCAATAAAGATAAATCTTCAACTGCTTGTTTTCTAAGCCCCATTACTAAATAGTAACTAGCGTTATCAAATATTGCTTTTCCTTGTGTAATTACTGCTTGTGGTGTAAAGTCACTTGGTTGTTGGGTAATAATTATATTACCTGTATTATATTTTCTTGCTCTTCTTTGAATTTGAGCGAGGAAATCTGCCCCAAGAACATTTCCACCGGATAATAATACGTGAGCTTCATCTACCATCATTACAGTATTAATACTTGAATCTAGGCATAAACTCCAAGCATATTTTAATACATTAAAGAATAAAGCATTTCTTATATTTGTATCACTATTCATTAATTCTTTTATATTAAATACAATAAAATTACTTCTTGGTGATATAGTTGTTTTACCATTAAAATAGAATCTTAATTCGTTTGTTAATGGTCTTATTTTAAGTTCTAGTCTTTCCATTATATCTCTTTCATGTGTCATATCACTCATTGAAATTAATTTTCCTTTAATTGTAGCATATACATCATCAAAAGTTGGATATTGCTCATGAGTATACATAGAAAAATCAGTATTAAAATCTATTCCAAAACGACGATATGTTTCTTGAACTAATTCTACAAACAAATTTAAAACATCTTCTTCAATTGAAGGATCATAATATTTCATAAAACCTTTTAAGAATTGAAGAGTTTTTGTTAAAACTGTATATCCTAAGCCCTGTTTTATTTCATCTTCATCAGCATCAATTATAACTTCAAGTGGGTTAATAAGGCCAAATTGACCTCCTTTTCCTAAGTCAATTACATCTCCCCCAAATGCTTCAGCCATATCTTTAAGTTCGTTTTCAGGATCTATTGCTACAATTTTATAACCATTTCTAATAGCACTTCTAAGCATTAATTTTGCTGCTGTTGATTTACCACTTCCAGATGTACCTAGAATTACCATATTAGCATTATTTCTATTATGTTCTTTTCTTATTTGATATAAGAATTGATTAAATAAAACTACTCCTCCAGAAAAATCTGTTCCAAGAAGTGTTGATGGCCCTGGATCTTTTATACTATCAAATATAAATGGATACATGGCTGCCATTGTTGGACTTGGTATAATAGTTCCAATTCTTTCTTCAATATCTTGTTTTGGAAAGAATGGTAAAATTGATTTTAATACTTTTTCTTGTTCGAAACGAAGAGGTATTGCGCGAAGTCCCATCGCATCTAAGTAATTTTTAATAGTCATTTTACGAGTTTCCAACTCTTCTAATGTATCGGCACATACTACAATATGCATTTGAAAATCAAATATCTTTGATTGTGCACTTGCAAGTTGTTGAATAAACACTTCTAATGTGTCATAATCTTGTCTTATTCTTTCTTGGTTTGTTCTATCTTTTTCTTCTTGATATCTAACCCTTAAATTTGCTAATTCTTTATTAAGCATTTTAGATAACATTGAAAAAGGTACAGGAATATGTTTTATAACAAGCTTTACTCCTGGCATATTAGTTATATTAGATAAATATCCTACCCCAATACTTCTTGGATATGATACAGCGGTTAAAATACACATATATTTATCGCTTACTACAATATGTCCTGAATTACTAAAATCTAATCCCTTTGGGGCTACTTTACTCTTAAATGTACTCATAAAGGCATCACCGTTCCACTTTCAAAATCTCTTCCCCCATTTAAGAAATTGTCTATTATCATTTTTAAATCATCATTTGATGTTTGACTAGCAACCAAACCACAACTAGCCATTCCATTTATCAAATTACGTACTTTCTTTTGTAAATTATCCATATTCTTTTCTTTAAATAATAGATAATACTCAGTATCAACAACATTATTATTTTTAAAATAATCACCCTTATCCATATCTTGAGAAATAAGCTTTCTTATTCTTTGATCTTGTGTCTTATTATACAAAAGTTGTAGTTCTGTTTCATATACTGTTATATCAACTGGCCTATCTGCTACCATTAACCAAAATTCATAGTCTATTGTATTGTAGAAATTCATAAGACCAATTAATGTATTATCCATACTACTACCATCTAAGATAAAAATGTTTTTAGGCTGTATTTTTATTCCTGTTACCATTTCTCCTAAATTATTATAGATAATTCCATTACTAATTTTTTTTACATTAATCCAATTTTCTGTCCATTTTGAATCAACTTTAACAGACTTAGCCATCTTTTTAACATTTTGACTTGAATTATTATTCAAATTTTGATTTTGCAATTGATTAACCTGACCTACTCCATTATTCATCTGATTGTTCATAAGTATAACACCAACCTCTCCATATATATTTTCTTCTGTTTACAAAGTAATAGTTGTAAACTTCACCAATTAAAGTTCTTACATTATGATAATTGGGTATTGGGAAAACTAAGAATCCTGCAGTTACAATGGGTATTAATGTAACAATAACAGCCCATAGTTTTGTTACAGGAAATATCATTAATAAAATTAATGATAATGCCGTACCTACCCCAAATATTATTAAATCAACTGGTTTAAAAAATCCAAATATCAGTGCACTCCTTTTACTATTAGCAGGCACTAAAAATGTTTGATTCATCACTATATATCACACCCTTTTTATTATTTATTATTAGCAATAACATGATCTGCTCTGTTTGCTTCCATTTCCTTTTGTGATTGTTCTTTAACAAGTTTAATTGAATCTTCAGCATCAGTACTATATTCTTGATAAGGTTTTCCATTAGAACCAGAAAGTCCAAGATTTTTAATAGAAGCTTCAACAGCACCAAGTCGTTCTATATTTTCTTTTGATGTTGCTCTTATTTCAGCTAATCCATTCAATTTTTTCTCTATGTCATTCTTTCTGTCTCTTTCTGATAATCCTTCTTTTGGAGGCACACTAATATTTTTACCTCTTAATAAATCATTATAAACACTTAATGCTTGCTTTTGAGTGGCCTTATACTTACTCATGGCCGCATTTACATCTCCTCCAGATACTTGTGCTCTATTTAACTCATTCTTTGCCGAAGCAAGCTCTGCAAATACATTATTTTCACCAAACAAATCTGTTCTGTCTGCTAATTTTACCATTCCTTTTTCTGCTTCTTCTTTATACTTATCGATTAATCCAAGAGTATCACTTGCTCCCTTATGCATAGCCTCTGCTTTTTCATATTTATCTTTTTGTCCCCAAAATCTACTCCAACTTGCAGCAAATCTTCCCTTACCAGTTCCACCTGAAGCATTTGCTCCTCTTATTTGAATATTTTTTTGCCTTTGAGCTTTCCCTCCATCAAGTATCTTTCCACTTGCTCCACTTTTAGCACCTTTAAATGCTCCACCAGCTATACCTGAAAGAAAACTTCCTGGCCTCCAGCCTACACCAATTCCTGTAACTCCGCCCATAACAGCTCCAGCTGCTGCTCCTGCTCCAATTCCAAGACCAGTTTTAACCATTTTGAATGAATCACCAAATGATCCAGCCATACCATCAAGTCCAAATAATTTAGATAAGAATTTAGGAGCCTCTTTCATAAATAGTAAACATCCTCCAATAATAACTAGTGTCATTATTAAGTTACCATTAATGCTATTAAGCATTGCATTCATCATTGGTGGGACAATTTGAATCGCTATAATGTATAAAAATAATGATAAGAATGTTCCAACATATTGTTTTGTCCAATTTGATAGTATTTTATCATTTGGATTCATATATGAAATTATTGCAATAGGAGCTGTTGCTTGTAAGAAAAGTAATTTTAAATTACGTATAACTACCTCAATACATAATGCAATTAATACCACAGCAACTGCTATTCCAGCTATAATTGCCAATAACCAATCCATAGAAAATGTTGTTTTATTATCAACAGATGACATTGCTTCATCTTCTATTTTATTAGCCCAATATGTCGTAGAGCCAACTACATCTTCACTCCCTCTATTAGTTAAAAAATCAGTTGTTAATTCGCCAGAAGGTTCAACAAAAGGTTTTAATAAATTAATTGAAAAAGCTGCTCCAATTGGATCTAAACTTCCACCATAACCACCTTTAGCTGTTTCAACATCACTTGCTATTTCATCAGGATAATACCATCCGTCATTTTTTACAGTTGAATTAACGGTATCGTTTTTATTTCCTTCTTTTGTAGAACTTCCATTTGTTAAACCTAACACAGAATTATTATTTCCATAAATAAGCACACCAAATGTTGATAACATTGTAGGGCATGTTCCAGATGAAACACTATTCATTCCAGATTTATTATTAAAAGTAATATCGCCAATTCTATTATAAATAGATAAAAATTCACTATCATTCGAACTTATAAAATAATAATTACCATTATTATCAATTGCATCTTCTTTTGAACGGCCTACTCCAGTTCCTAAAAAACCACTAGTATAGTATTTTAGTTTTATTGCGTTATTATAACTAGAACTTTTTGTTTTGTAAAAGTCAACTTCAATATTTACCTTTTCATATCCAACATTTTTATTACCATTCCCTCTTTCTTGAGATTTTAAAGAATAATAACATGCCAACTTTACTGTTCCATCGCTTAATGTAGTGGATTCTGCATAAACATTCGGAACATTATTAACGGCTTTATAAACTATACTTCTAGCAATATTATCTGCTGTTTCATTACTTGAATAATTTTTATATTCATCAGGTATTAATTTATATAATATTCCACCATCTGTTCCTTCACATTTTACATCTCCACAAACAAGTAGATTTTGAACGCTATTTGTAACCGGAATTATAATAGTTCTTAATGATACAAGTAAAACTATCGAAATTAGGATATGCATTACAAGTTGTCCTCCTCCGATTTTTTTATCATCAATTTTACTTGGATCAACCAAATAATTTAATAATGATACTGCTATTCTAAAAAGCATAAAAACGCCAATCAAGACGTAAATATTATCAATCAAGCTTTGTAAAAACGTACTTAATTCACTAGAATTAAATGTTGTTGCTGCTTCAATCATTCCAGAATACAACGAAGCAATAGTACGATACAACGCTGCAACTATCATTGTTAAAGTTTTTCCAATTCCTAAAAGTGTTAAAGTTTGCATAAATTTCACTTCCTAACTATTTAATGCCACAGGTATCTAAACCTTTACCCATTAAATCTAATATTAAATTTACTATTGTAGGAACAAACATAATTATTATTCCTATCACTATTCTTTTAATCGCATTAGATTGTGCTTCTTTCATTTGTTTTTCTTCTCCTGCCATTACCGCTTGTACCATATCTTTAGTAATAAGTACAACAAGAAGTATTGGAGTAACAACTCTTATTGCAGTCCACACATATTGTAAGGCTTCTTGTTGGCCTGGACTTAATACACTACATCCATCTAAAACTTGTACTCCTGAAAATGCATTAACACATTCATTTATACTAAAAAATATAAATAAACCACAAACTAACATAATACATATATTAATAAATAAACTTTTTTTCATATATAAGTTCACCTCATATCTCTTTACTAATAAAATTATAACAAAAAAGTAAACAAATAACAATTGTTTTTTGCTTACTTTTTAATAATTATTTATATTTCTTTTTATTTATTAAATAGAATCATTTTTTACTAATTTATATTTAAATATACTGTATGAAAAATAACTAATTACAATTAATGAACAAGTAACTCCCAATACTATTAATATAGTTTTATTATTTGCTTCTTTGTTATTAAAATCTATTTCCATATTAATATTTGATACATTATTCTTAGTTATATTCCATGTATAAGTATTTCCATCTACTTTATCAGCATTATTATTTAATACTTTATAATTAGTAGTAACATTTAAATTTACATTATTTAAAATAGAATACTTATCATAGCAATTAAAACCACTTGCATTTATTTTTAATACATTATTTTCATAAGTTATATTTTGATTATCATAACATCTAGCAATTAAAGTATCCCAAGTATAATTGTCTAATAAGTATGTTCTTGATGCTTTTAATGGATTACTATTTATATTGTTATTAATAGTAAAATAACTTAAGACTTCACTATCAAATTCTTTATCTAATAAATTTTGTTCAATAGTTTTATAAACAGTTCCATTAGATATTTCACTACTACTCATAGAAATAATATATTTTTGATTAATATTTTCTTTATCTATGTTTACATTAATTGTAGCATTACACCCTGTTGTTAACATTACTAATCCAATTAAAACTAAAATTTTCTTTTTCATTAACACTCTCCTAAAATATGAATATATCCTAAAAATCCTCGATAATTTGAAAGGTATGATTTTGTATAGGTATGATACCAACACATCTCATTTCCATAATGGTTACATTCAAATACATTAACATTATCACCTGCAACACTTATAACAGCCATTACATGCCCACATGCTGATGTTCCACATGTTGCACTACTATAACTTGAAACCCAAACTGATCCTGGTGTTGGATTTTGGTCAGCTTTAAATCCATCTTTTCCTAAATTATTATTTCTAATCCAGTAATCAACAGCATTACCACGGATTCTGTCAAATTTCATCCATGCTGTTTTATCCAAGTTTGGTAAGAAACTATTAAAATACCGATAAACTCCAGCAGCACATTGGGCAGTTCCTGGTCCTTTTGCATTTAAACTTGTACTTCCACATACTAAACTTGTATATTCACCTTCTGGAGTACCATAATAACCATTATTACATGCTTGTTGTTTACCACTTTTTCTTCCAATTTGTTCTTTTTTAGAAGTACATTTATTATCTAATAATTTTTTAATATCTTCATCAGCTGCAGTACCTCTTGTTGTTTTTATCGCATCTTGATCACCACAAACATCTCCTGCTGCTTCATAACCAAACATTAAATTAGGATCAATATATTTTTCATCTTCGGTTATTTCAAAATGCATAATATCATTTCCTGCAAGTGACAAAGTTGTTTCTTTTACAACAAGACCATTTTCTTTTATATCTTTAAATAATGTTCCATAATTATAATATCTTGTGATGTATTCTTTATCATTATAACTATTTTCTTTATTTAAATTATGGTTTATTTCTATATAATCATTATTTATTGTAGTAACTGTTCCAGGTTGACTTGAACGTATCTTGGTTCCTTCTTTTACTTTTGCATCTATTCCCGTATTAAATACCGCTTCATATATTGGTGACTTTTCTGTTACCATTTCTATTGTTGGAATCTTCATTACTCCTCCAGTTGGTGAAGTAATTTCAATAAATGTTGTTTTAGGAACCTCTACTGTTTCATATTCGCCTGTTTCCTTTAAGTACCATCCAAAAGTTCTTACAACTTGCATATCTTCTTCTTTTGAAACTTCACCCATACTGCACACAAAATCTTCTGTTATATTATGTAAGGTTGTATGAATTGCTGTACCCCCAACCAAAGCTATTATTAAAACAAATATTAATGCACAACCTAACAAAACTAAACTACCATATAATTTGACTTTTTTAAATAATACTTTTGCAGGATCTAACTTTTCCTCTATCTTTTTATTTAATTTATTAAAAGGACTTTTTTCATTCAACTTTTCTTTTAAACTTGATTTTTTTTCTTTATCATCTTTATTCCTTTTATCGTCTTTGTCATCATCTTTTTTATCACTATTTTTGTCATCTTTTTTATCTTTGTCTTTATTTTTTAAATCATTATCCTTATTTGGTAAACTATTTTGATTATCATTTCCAGTTGATGGATTAACAACTCCTGTTGGATTGGTATTTTGATTTTTTGGTTCAGGTATTTCTGGTTCTTTTTTATTGTCATTTAAATCTTTATCAGCACTTTGTAATCCATGATTTTTAATATTCTTATAATCATTTATACCTTGTCTAACACCATTATACATACCTTGCCCAAATTGATTTATTTTATTTCCAGCATTATTTAAACTTTGATTAACCTCTTCTTCATTTAAATATGATTCTTGGTCTTCCATTATATCACCGCCCAACAAGTAATTACTATAATTATTCTAACAAAAAAATAAACAAATAACAATCTATTTGTTTATTTTATTTTATATAATTATTGATTTTGTGCTTTATTTACCGCATCTTTACAAACTTGTCCGCTTGGGGAAGTAGCACATGCCCAACAAGCCGCATCATCTTCAACTACACTTCTTCCGATTAAATTAAATACAACTTGTACTATTGTAACAACAAAGAATATAACAACACCATATATTAATCTTTTAATTAACATCTTTTGTGATTCTTTTATTTCTTTTTCTTCTCCTGCCATTACTGCTTTACCTAAATCTAACATAGCTAAAATAACTATAATAATTGGTATAACGATTTTAATAATATTAATAATTTTACCTACTAATTGCCATATTTCTGCTGAACTTTCACAAAAACTTAATAATGTAAACATATAATAACCTCTCTTTCTATATATAAATATTACTAAATATTTAATTATTTGTCAATTTATTTAATATTTTTTTTGTAAAATTATTAAAATTTTTTATTATATATAGTTATCAATGTAAAATATATGAAAAACATTAATTAATAGATTGACTTCTAGAGAATATACAACTGATTAATTAATTATTATATATTTGAAACAATGCTACTAAATAGTGGTCTTTTTTCTTTTTTTAGTAGTATTTTCTTTTTGTTCGTGAATCCATCTTTTCTTCAACACATTTCAATTGTTTGTCAACATCAAACACATGATTTTTTCTTTCTTTTTCATTTCTTATTAAACTTAATGATTTTATTGATGTATATGTATAATAATACATAAGAAGAAGTGTTCTTAAAACTATAAATCTTATTGATTTTAAACAAGCTAAAGTTGAAATTCCTTTATCATCTTTCATTGCATTAGCAATATGCTCTTGATTTTTATATATATTATTTGTATATTCTAAAGCTTTTTTTATAATTAATAGTTCTTCAATTGAAACACTGTCAAAATCTGTATTTTCCAAAAAAGTCTGTGATGAAAGAAATGCGTATATAATTCTTTTATCAATTTTACCAAACTTTTCATTATCTATCATTTCTTTTATGCTTTTAAAGGTTTTACTTTATATACCTACTTGTTACATTCGTTTGAAAATTTATGACTTTTCCAACATCAATTGCAACTGCACAACATTTACAAAACTTAAAACCTTGTCTATAAGTTGATTCAATTACATCTCAACACTTTTTACATTTTATCTTATTGCTTATTATTACTTCTTTTTCTTTTCCATAAGTCATCTTCTCATAATGTATTATACCTTGATGTATCATACCGTTTGCGGTATAATCCTATTACTATCCTACGGATAAATTAACCTTGTCCATATTATTGCTTAAAATTTCACTGAGAATTTTTGCCACTTTTGCCACTTTTTCTCAATGAACTATTTTTTAAATCAATTTTTTTGCACATAAATTGTGCCTAAAATTATTTTATCAATACTGATGCCTCGACTGATGCCTCGCAAACCCTTATAAAATGGGCATAAAAAATGAGAGCACGGTTAAATACTCTCTTCATGGGGCGACTTAGTTCTAATTTGACAAGTTTTAAAAAATGCTAAAACCCTTATAAAATAATGGTTTGTGTACTTTTAAGTTTATATAAATTTACTTAAATTTAATGAAATTTATTGGTTTATGTACCTAAAAGTGTACCTAAAAATTCAATCTATTTTATAATTTCAGTTAGAATATTTATTATACCTATAGGATTATCTTCTATCATTTTTTGTAGTTCCACTATCTCATTTTTTAACATATCAACTTCTTTTTGATTTTTATTAAAATATGTCTTATTCAAATCAAAATATAAATACTTTTTTATTTTTTCAATATTTTCAAGATTTAAACTTTCCTTATTAGTTTCAGAAAGCATAATATAATATCCTATAAATATGTACATAAAATTAATATATTTATTTGAATTATTTAAGTATTTTAAACATATATATAATATTATCTCTAAAAAATATGTATTCTGTTTTATAGCAAAAGCATAAATATCATCTAATTTATCTTTTTTTATTTCAACCATGGCATTAACAATTAATGTACTATGTGTAAATAAGCATAATTTTTCATAAAATTCATCAAACATTATTTTTAATTGTTTATTACTTATATCATCAGCTATTCCAGAATCCGATAGTCTTAATACTTTTCTAAATTCATTTCTAACATGCTGTGGTTTTGTTTTCTTTCTTGTCTCATCAGTAATATTTAAATCAATAAATTCTTTATAAACATCTTCATCAAAATTTATTACCATTGCCATTGTTAAGTTTTCAAAACAAGATCTTAACAAAGTATTTGCATCAACTAACGATTTTTCTTTTATTAACTTATAAATATTTTTTAATGTAATATTACATTGATTTAATAAATTTATAGTTTCAGTTTTAATATTTGACTCATTATATAATTTTTTCAAAGTACTTGTATTATATAATCTAATTGGTATTATTGCTTTGCTCTTAACTTTTTTCTTTGCTAAATCTTTTAATTCAATTATTTTATCTTTTGATAAATAATATATAAATTTTTTAAACTTTTCTTCACCGAGTTTCTCTTTTATTTTATTAATATATTCTTCTGTTATCAAAATTTTTCCCCCCTAAACGTTTAAAATGTGAAACATAATAATTTGTTTTTATTATTTATGCATAAAATCTTATACTTGGATATTCTTTTTTCATTTTCATAATATCATAATAGGTGTATTGCTTATATTTAGGAAAATCAGCTTTCACATCTGTTACCATATATAGAGTATAAGAATCTTTGTATTTTTCCATGAATTTTAATTCACCACTAGACATATTAAAGATAGGTTTATTTCCGGATGTAGACTTTACCTCAATATACTTTTTCTCACCATTTTCAATATATTCCATGTCATATGGTGATTGTGGAAAATCTAAACTTGTGTGATATAATTCAGAATCTTCAGTTAGCTTTTCTAATAACAATTCATAAATAAATTTTTCTCCTAATTTACCATTTTCTGCTCTTGACTTATTAATTAATTCATATGAAACATTTGTGGCTCCAGCAAGTTCAGGATTTTGTTCAACTACTACAACATAATCATTGTCAACTACTTTATTAGGATCTATCATCAATTTTTGTCCTACACCTTTTTGTCTTCTAAAAACAGTTGATAAAGGAATCCCAGCAGGACCAATTAAAGATGTTATAAAGTTAAGAGTTTTGGTATCTTCATAATATTCAAATCCTCTAACTACAAATGCAAATCCTCCATTTTGTTTCATAATACTATTAAGTACATCATAATTATCAATTTTATATCCATCGGATTTAAAGTTAAATGTTATAGGATAATGAAGTTTTATCCTACCAAGATGTGTATTAATACCTTTCGTTCCATCTAACTTAGTAATAAATTCATCTGTTTCCCTTTTGAAATACATTGCAAATTGTGATTCGGTTTCCAACTTCTTACCATCCAATAAGATATTATCAAATACAAAAATATTGTCAATATTATTTCCAGAGTGAGATGCACTTTGGCATTGATGTATCAACATTTCCGGAGGATTAATAATATTACAATTATACTTGCTTAATGCTAATATATCATTTCTCCATTTCGATTCATCCTTACTTTGATTAAGTGGTGTAGAAACAGTTGCAGTTTGTCCTTTTTTATAATCATTATATGTTCCTAAAAATAATGACTTTTCATCAATTTTAAATCTAATTTTATTTTTCATATATCCTCCAAATTAATCTAACCAATTTTCATCAAATTCTTTTAATTGACTAAATATATGGTCTAGTAAAATATAAACTAAATTAACATCCCAACCATTACCTGCTCTTTTAGATAATTGAGTATAAGATTGATTTCCAAAAATAATATCTACTTTTCTGCCTACTCCATCTAAACCTTCTAACCCCATAAGTCTAAATTGTTCTGTAACAGACATTTTTCTAACTATTTCTTTATTTCTTGATGGTTCAATAACTCTTAGACTATTATGTTCCGGCATAGTAATAGTTATTGAATATCCATCAGTTTTTATTTTTTTGTTATAAACATCAAAACACAATGCTTTTTTTACTTTAAAACTATCAATATTATGTTTTTCTTTAAGATGTTCTATTTGTTTATCTGACAAATACATTTCTTTAGGAACACGGCCTTTAGGATCTAAAAAATCAGCCATTAACATTCCGTTATGTATTTGTTCAGGAATCATTGAAAAATCTTTTGGTAAACCACCTAGTTTAGCAAACATCCAAACTCTTTCACGATTTTGTGGTACTCCATAATCTTTACTATTAAGAAGTGCCACTCTCAATGGCTCATCTTTTTTCGAAGCAGAATATCCCATTTTTATAAGCATATTATCCATTTGTTTTCTTGTACTTTCAAATTTTTTAGAAAAAAATCCTTTAACATTTTCTAATAATATATATTTTGGCTTTTTAGTTTCACATATTCTCATTATATGTTGAAATAATGTTCCTCTTCCATATGGATCATCAACACCTTTTTGCATTCCAGCTGTTGAAAATGGTTGACATGGAAATCCACCCATGAAAATATCAAAATCTGGTACATCATCTGGATTTAACTTTGTAATATCACCAAAGTTCTTTATTTTCTTTCCATTTTTGTCTTTGTGATTTAAATCGTATAGTTCACATGCATATTTATCAATCTCCGAATACCCTATAATTTCAAATTCAAAATTTGGATATTTTTCTTTTAATCTATCTAAGGCAAAGTGTCCACCACCATATCCCGCAAATCCTTCAAATACTCTTAACACTTTTTTATTTTTCATTATACTTCTCCCCATTTTATGACATCATGACATTAACTTAAAATATACCCTATACCTATACCTATTTCTATTGTCATTATGTCATTATTTATTAATCAACTATATCACTAACTGATATATTGTAATATTCAGCTAATTTCTTAACTAATTCATTACTTAATTTTCTACTACCTTTTTCATATTTATTATAAGTAGATAAATCAACTTCTAAATACTTTGCTATTTCTTTTTGAGACTTATTATTTTCTAATCTTAAATTCTTAATTCTAAGTCTTGCTCTTGCTTGTATTTTTTTTTCTAATTTTTCTAATCCTTTAGTAGAATTTTTTAAATCTATAGCAATATATTTTTGTGTACTATTAGTTACCTCATTTGCATATTTAGATAATTCTATAGATTCTTTCATAGATAATTCTGGCATATTTTCAAAAAAGTAATTGGTAGATACTTTATAAAATTTAGCCAAGTCTTGTAATACACTAATAGGGACCATTCTATCTCCTAGTTCATAATGTTTATAAGTTGAAGCATTTACTCCTACTACAGAGCATATTTCTCTTTGAGTTAAATTAAATTGTTTTCTTAATTTACTCATATTAGAACCTATAGTTATATCCATTGGTTTTCTTTTTTCCATAGACTTATCCTCCTAGTCTTTGGTATATATCTATTATAACATATAATTTCCATTTTGGAACAATTAGTGTTAAAATTTGTTAAAAATATTTTTTAAATTCATTTAATATTAACTGACTTTTTTAACTATGATGATGCAATAGTCAAAATGGAACTTTTTTTATTTTAGTATAATACATGACATTTTGACACTAAATGGTGTGATATTAACTTTGTAAAAGCATATAATAAAATGACTAATTTTTTATCAAAAGATTTATCCAACTTATATAATGATAATACTAATTACTATGATTTTAAAGATTCTTGGTATGTGTTTGGTAATATTGATCCATTAGCTGTCACAACTCTATTAGATAAGAAAACAAAAAATGCTTTTATAGCTAGAGTTAAAGATATTAGAATTCATGACTTTAAACATAGTTGTGCATCTTTATTAATTGATAGTGGTGCTAATATAACTTTAGTTGCTAAATATTTAGGGCACTCAAAAATAGATGAAACTTTAAATACATATTCTCATATGTATCAAAATAGACTTGATACTATTGTTAATATTATTGAATTACAAAATAAAAGATTAAATAATAACATTATAGAAACTAAGTCAACTATCTTATTAGAATATAACGAAACATTACCTGAACCAGAAGAAAAATCGTATGATTATGAAGAATATGAAATAGTAAAGCCTCAAAACAAAGATGACCTAGTCCTTTAACGAACTAGGTCTCTTTTTTCATATAATTAATGTATTCTAAATTCATCTAATATTATACAGGCTTTATCATAATTTAATTCTATTAATCTTTTTAATAATTTTTCATATGCTTCAAGTAATTCTTTATCTTCTTTAATCTTATCGCTATGATAAACAAATGCTTTAACAATTATTATATTAATAATTTGTTCACTATCACCTTTTAATTCTTTAATTAATTTATTATTATCTAATGTTGTTTCAAAAAGTATGCTCTCAACAGAAATTAAAATTTCAGGTAACAATTCTTCAATATTTAATTGATACAATGTATAAATTGCTTCTTTTGGATAATATTTTCCATATTTCACTAATTGATTATTTAGAAACATTTTATCATTGTAATCATATGAAGTTTTACATTTTTCTATATCCCAATGATAATATCTATTAATTGAAAAAAATAAAATTTTAAATAAATTTTTCTTTACAACTAACTCTGAAATGTTAGTAATTTTATCTTCAATATATTTGATTTTTTTCTTGCAAAGTGTTCTTCTATTTTTTTCAACATACGAATCATAAAATTCACAAGAAAATCCACCAAAAATATCTTCATACAATTCAACATTGTCATGCGAAAATTCCGAAAAATTAATCTTATCAAACAGTAAATTGACCCCTTTTTCCCAATTACTAGCACTCTTAATAATTTCTCTATCAAAATGATCAATAATTTCTCTTCGATTATAACTATTAATAATTTTATGAGTACAATCACTTTTATTGTTAATTTCAATAATGCAACTTAAAATCCCTTCCATTATGTTTATAAAATTTGTATCATCATAATCCAAACCACAATTAGAAACATAACAAAGTGTTGATATATCATAATTATTTATTTCAAATGAATTAATTTCTAATTCTTCTTCACGATATAAATATTTTTGAATTATATTGTCTTTTTGACTAATATAATTATTATGTCCAGCGTTTTCTATATATTTATCTACACCATATAGCTTTGGTTGCATGTTCGGAACAAATACAAAATCTTCTTCACTATTTGTTTTTTTCAAATAATCAGCATTATATTTTTGATGTTGCATTTCATCATAAGCTAACTGAACAATAGTATTAAAAAATGATTTTGCAATTTTTTTATTTTGAAAAAGATGTTGTTTTAAATAAATACCATACTTATATATTATTTCATTATGCTCTTCATTTAAAATTATTTTTAACATAAGATTTTTTATATCATTACTTACATCAACACTAATATTCTTTGATAACTGATTTAGTAATATTGCAAATAAAGATATTTCTGAATTAAATGTATCATTATCAAAAATTTTATTTATTCCACTTACCCAAATTAAACAATATTCATTTCTCTTTTCTGAGTTTAAGTCTTCTTTATTTAGTGCTGCAGCTATGCTTGCAATTAATAATCTTTCATAAACAATATTCATGTTTTCATCAGAACACATATTTAATAATTTATCAACTATTTTAATCAATTCATCAATGCTACCATTATTATTCTTATATTCTAAAATTTCTTTATACAATTCATTTTCAGGTTCATGTATTTCTTTTTGCTTTTCAACTATTTTTTCAGCTTCACCTGTTATTTGTGCCTCTAGCATAAATGTATTATCATTTATTTTAGTCACCTTAGCATTTCTTAAATCCATTTTTTGAATCTGCAAATAGTTCATTGAATCTTTTTCATCATTATTAAATTTAGAATATAAATAATCAATAATTTCATATGCTCTAAGTCTAATTTTATCTCCAAAATATATTTGTGAATTTGCAACATAAGATTGTATATTCATATCACATTTTTTAAGAAGTTTATATCTCTCTTCCAATTTTGGCAACCCTACCGCTAATAACATTTGTTGTTTTAAACTATCTAGTGTTGGATTATCTAAGTACAAAGTATATCTATTTGTATCCCAATTTACTATTTCAATACTTGTTGCCAAATCTATCGCATAACCAGGTAATTCGCTTTCAAAAGTCATTCCAACACTTTCAATTATAGTTAATAAGATTATATTATTCGATTTTGAATATATATTATTTTTAATATATTCTGAAAAATCTTTAAATAATTCTATGTCAGCTTTATATACTTCTAAATGTTTTAATATAAAATTTCTTAAACAGTATACCATATCAGCAATTAGCGTAGGAACAGAATGTTCTACAATACCAGCTACCCACATATTGGGGTTACCATAATATTCTCTTATATTGTTATCTTGAAATTTTATTTGAATTTTTAATATTTCGTTGGAATAATTTTGATAATATTTTTCCACACATTGATTTATAAAATTTATTGTCCATTTAAAACCATTATTAAAGTTTGCATAATATAAATTGTTTAAAAATAAATTATCTTCCACTTTTCTAAATTCATAATTATAATTATCTATTTGTTTACTTAATCCATATTTATATTCATAAGACATTTCATATCTATAACCATAATATTGTTTGTCATTACCATTACCATTTTCTAACCAATAATTATTTAATAACGTGCAAATTTCTTTTGAACAATATTTAAGCATATTAAAATGTGCGTTTTTTAATGTCCATTCAACAATGTCTCTAGCAACTCTTTGTTGTTTTTGATTATTACTTAATAAATATTTAGAAAGTTTCTCAAAAAAGTTTTTTATCCACGCATTAGAATATTTTGATAATCTATATATTCCAACGAGACACATATCTATATCATCAATAATTTTATAATAATTATCGCTATAATTATCAATTTTTAAATCAACATAATATTGTAATATGTTACAAGTAGAATTAGCCACTTCATTTTTAATATTTTTTTGTAAAGTATAGTCTGAACATAACTTAACTATTTTTGTAAAATCAGTATTTTCTTCTTTATAAATTAAATTATTATATATAGTTTTTATTAAACAAGCTCTTCCATTTCCAATTGGTTTCAAATGTAGCATTGGAAATTTATCTTTTATGTATATTATTTTAGAATCAAACGAAAACATATTTATTACTTCGATAAATTCTTTTAATAAATTATTTTCTAATATTTCTCTTTCATAATCTTCAAAAAAGTTTTGACAATATTCTGATTTTACTATTCCTATTTCAGTTTGCTTTTTCCACTCATCAGATACTTCATTAGAAAAAATCAATTTATATAAAAATTTATCTTTACTCTCTTTTATAAATAATTTGTTTGAAATCCATATTTGGTATCTTCTATAAACACATCTTCCCATACTCTCTATATTTTGATAAAAATTTAAATATTCACCTTTACATTGTTTAAATTGGTTATCAAAATACATTTCAAAGCAAATGTCCTCATATATATCATACTTTAACCTAACGCCAAATTTATTATTTACAATAATTCCTTCTGTATTTAATATTTGTAGTATATCATTATCAATCTCATCTGTATTAGTACCAAGCGAAAAACATTTAGCTCTATCAAATACAATTTTATTTATTTGTTCCATTACTCTATTATATGAAACCTTATAATCTTTACTTTTTTCTTTTAAACAAATTATATATTCCCATATATATTTACGAAATTCATTGACATCATTGATATCCTCAACATCTATTGATTTACTTATAATTAAATTTATGTAAAAAGGTGTCTTTAATAATTCTAAATAACTTCTATTTTTCGAAATTGTTTTAATTATTGGATACTTATTTTTTATCTTATTCAATTCTTCTTCATTTATATCATCTATATTATAAGTTTGTATGGAATAATTTGATTCTAATTTTAAAAAAGCATTTTTATCGCTTGTCCTACAAGATGTGACTATATAACTATTTTCATATTTTTTTACTACGTTATACAATGTCTCAAACAAATCTAATTGTATTTTAGGAGAATCAGCTATAAATTCTAGTGCATCTATGAAAAAAACTATTTTTTTCCCATTTATAAGTTCTAATATTTTATTAATATCTAAATTCCAAATTTCTTCTAAATGTTTTGACTCTACAAACCTTTCTGCACGAGCATATAAAACAAGCTCTTCATTTTCTACTATTTTTTTGCATAATGCTGACTTTCCACTACCTTCTCTACCTTGTATAGAAATAAACTTTTTGTTTTCTACTGTTATTTTTGATACAATGTCTTCTCTATCAATTTCATACTCATTATTAATTAAAGTTTCTATATTTTTTAATCCAACATTTTTAGAATTTTCTATTTCGCTAGTAAGCTTTGTTACATTCTCATTAAAATTTTCAAATTCTTTTTTTATCAATTTATAAAAATCTTCTTGAAATTGCATATCAGTTTCAGCTTTATTAATAATATCTTTGGTAGTAATTAAATTTTCTATTCTAACGAATGAAATATTTCCAATTTGATTATCACCAGTTAAATCTTTAACCCTTTTAACACTAGAATTATCCAACATAAAAAAATAAGCATTATTTAGTTTTTGAAGTTTTGATTCTTTTGAATCTTTTAATTTTTCTAATGTCTTCTTTATCTTGCTAGGCACATATTTTTCTGTACTAACTTGAACATATATTTTTTCATCTTCGGATATTAAATCAAAAATTGGAAAATTTGATTTTGTTGTGTTTAAATTATAAAAATTTTGCTTAAAATACAATTTACATATTTCCAACGCAAATAATTCGAACATTTTAGCCGCATCAAACAATCCTTTTTCATTTGACAATTCTATTTTTGATTTATATGCTGACATGTATTCAGTTATAAAGCTCATTCTATCACTTGTATACATTAATCTCACTTCCTTTACTACTAAAAAAACACCAATACAAAAACCTATTAAATTAATAAACCTGTACTAGCGCCTCTTTTTTTAATTCTCTTTATTAAATAATTCTTCTACAATTAAATCTTTTGAATGTAAATTATTATTCTTACCTAATAATAAATTTTCATAAAATTTAATTAAGAAACTATTATCTTCTTTTATATTTAAATAATTATTAAAATAATTACTTCTTACTAATGCATTTCTAAAATATACTGATTTATCTTTAAATAAAGTATTATCTACATTATATCCTAGTGATACTAAATACTTTTCTATAAATAATGCAGTAGTTCTAGTATTACCTTCTCTAAATGGATGTATTTGCCATATCCTACTAGAAAAATCTGTTATATTATTAATTACATCAACTATATTCATTTTTTTATAACTTTTATTTTTTTCAAGTGTTATATCGTAATCTAGTGATTGCTCTAATAATTTATGGTCACCATAAGCTACTGAATCATTATTTAAGATTCTTTCATGTTTAGAAAAATCTACTTTTCTAAATTCTCCAGCAAATTCATAGATATCTTGAAATAAATATTTATGAACATATTTTAAATAATCTATAGATAATTCGAAGTTATCTTCTTGTAATAACTCTACTATTCTAGTAGAAACTAAATCACATTCTAATTCATTATGATTAATATCATTATTTTTTTCTTTTTCTGTGTAATACTCTTTTAATTCTTTTTCTACTTCATAAATAGTTTTTTCACCTGTTACATTTTCTTGTAATAATTTTTCTAAATACTTAGATGGTTTTAAGCTATCTACTTCTTGAAGTCCAATAGCCATATCCCACTGTGATTGTTTTACATAGTTTTTAGGTGTTTCTGTTTCAATATAATCATTTATACTTGAATCTAATTCTCTTTCAGACATTCTAGCACCTCCACTAATAAAATTATAGCATAAGAGTTCCTTTTTGTCAGTATTATACAAATAAAAAAGAAAACTTTAAAGTACAAATTCTTAGACTTTATGTCTTTGACAAAATTAATGAAAAAACATAAAATTTCATTAGATTGGTCAAAAAATATTAACTTTTTCTAAATTTGTGTACCTAAAATTACTAAATAGGCTTTAAACCTTATAAATCAAACAAAAAGTGGAGCCTTTCGGTTCCTTCAGGGGGCTATTATATTAAAAAAGAGGATTGTTTAAAATCCCCGTAATATCGACATATAACTCATATAGAGTTTAATAAAATTTAAACAAAAATTGTTAAATATATATTAATTGATGGGTAGAAATAAATTCTACTCTTTTTACATTAGAGCGTTTTTTACAGCATTATAATTCCAAGTACCATCACTATATTTCATTGCAACATGATTTCCTTTATTTCTTAATACTTCTGGACACTTAGATTTTGCAATATATGAATAATTATATAAGACTATAATTTCCATTTCATCACGGCTAGCCTTATCACATTCGTACTGAATATAACTTTTTTTAGATGTTGCATTATTTCTATTGCATGTTCCCCAAAAAGAATTATATGAATTACAATAAGAACAAGAACCAGCAGTAACCGAATTAGTTTTATCTCCAACAATTAAAACAAATTTTTTACTACCATCCATTCTAACTCTCAAATTATCTTTTATACTACAATTAAAACTTTTATCATTTGACTGATGAAATTCATGTGCATCAACAAAATCTAAATTATAAAAGTCACTCTTTTTCCAAGAATATAATTTATCAATTGCGTCTTTATCTCCAGTCCAATCACCTGCAATATACGTTTTTGTTCTATAAACCATTTCTATACATCTCCCTTACTTTATATAAATTAATTTTAGATAATAATTCTTTTGATAAAACAAGTGTTATCTTTGTAGGATATTTAAATTTAATTTTGCTAACCTTAAATGACCAAATAATTATCTCTATTAAATCCTGTTCGTTTATTTCATATGCATCTGTAAATCTAGTTAATGAACTACTGCCAAATAATGTTACATTAACATTTCTATTTGCATATATTTTATCTAAATTATCCCAAAAGTTCATTAAGAAAGATAAGTACTCTTTTAATGATAATACAGCTCTATTATCGTCAGTAAATTTCGTTAATGATGTCAAAAGATAACTATTATATTCTACTATTTCACCTAAATTGTATTTTTTTCTTTTTCCTTTTTTTCGTAATTTATTTTCTTCTACACATTTTTCTTTTAGTTGCTTTTCAATCTCATTATCTAAATTCGTTACATCATTTTTTAAAACATTTAAAATATATTTACCATTTAATGAGTTCTCAGCGATAATTCTATTATCCACTGTTGTATCAAAATATTCATTAAAATTAATAACCTTTAATCCATCTTGTTCAAATATATTTCCTTCTTTAATTTCAAATGTAGAGCCACATATCTTTAAAGATATATTATTTAATTTTATTATATAAATAATCTTATAAAGATAATAAGCAACTAATAAAACAAGTGAAATAATTACCACAATTACCTTATTGCTTGATATGATATTAGAATCAAATAATGCAATAATACTTAATATACTACCAATTAACATAGCAAAACGTCCTACAGCCACTAACAACTCTTTATCATAAATTTTTATTTTCATACTATCTACCTCCAAAATGACATTATGACATTATATTCTTGACTACAAAGAATAATAATACTCTTTAATTTTTTTTGCCATTAACACTCTACGTTGTTTTAAGAATTCGTCGAAATCTACAACGGTCATATTTTCAAATCCTTCTGGAATACAATTAAGTTTTAAGTTTGCTTTTAATATTTCCTTATCAACAATTGACCCAATAGTTGCAATTCCATTATTACATTGATTATTAACTTCTAACATGTAAGTATTTGGAGCTTTATTAGTTATTTGTAAATTTATTTCTGTTTGTATTAATGCAAAATTAGCAATTTGATTGTAAATGCTTTTATTATTTTTACCATTCTTTTGTAAATAATCTTTAGGAAATATATGATGTACATCTCCTCTACCTTCAACTAATGTTCTGACCTTCATATCTTTAGATAAGAATGCACTATCATTTAAAGCAATTTGAGCTATAAGATAAGTTTTCCAATAAGGGGAACTAGCTACTGGAGTATTAAAGTTTTCTACTAAAATACTATCCCAGAATGCATCACCTAATCTTCTATCTAACTCATCATCAATATATTGAATTAAATCTTCTGCTTCATTTAATCTTCTTATATCCAAGTCAAATTGAGATTCTGGAGAAGAAGTATATCTTTGAGTAATAATTGACATTATTACCCATCTCTTAACTAATTTTTCAATTACGTCAGGAACTACATTCCTTTCTCTTAATAATAAGAATAAAATATATCCAAAATTTAATACATTTTGTGATCTAATTAATGAATCGTCAATTATACCTGCAGATTTTAAAATCATTACATATCTTTCAAAGTTAGTTTGGCTAACAAAAGATTTTACGCCATCATATAATTTTTTATAACTATCTTCTACAATATCTTCTCTATATTCTCTTGTTTCAAAGTCACGACCAGATAGTAGGCTTACTAAATCTTGTAATTTACCTCTTTTAAACTTATATGTGAATGCCACTCTTAAAACATCTACATAACTTGGTAAATATAAATCTTCATTTTTATCTTTTATCCATGTTATCTTATTAAAAATATCCTTAGTACTAAATGCAGAATCATTATTTTTTATATTATCAAAATCAATAGGTGTCTTAGCGAAATGACAAAAATAATCAATAGTTTTTCTAATATCATTACCATCATATTTTTCGTTAACACTAATCTTGCTCATTGCAAAATCTGCTTGAGATAAAACTACACCAGCTGAATTTATTCTAACAAATATTTCTGTTACTGTTTCAATATCTAACATTGAACCTAACTCAATACGGCCAATCATTATATTTTTAATAGATTGTAATTTTGTTATTTTTTTACTTACTTCATTTGCATCAATATTAAATTTATCTGCATAACTTCTTACAAATTCAAAAGTATTAAATCCAGATTTCATTACTTCAGCTATATCTGATATCCATTCTTCTTGTTTTTCAATTGCAGGATTACTTGTTTGAAACTCTTCTGTTTGAAGGTTAAATGCAATTTTTATTCTTTTCTTTTTATAATCACTATCTAGTACTTCTTTACCTAGCAATGAAGCAGTTAAAGCAGTAATTCTTTGCTGTCCATCTATCAATATTTGTTTTCCTTCAGATGCAGAGCCATCTTTTAATTTTACATCAGGACTTTTCCATGTAATTATATAACCAACAGGATACTCTCTATATAAAGAATCAATTAGATCCCTAACTTTTGTTGTATCCCATACAAATGGTCTTTGTATTTCTGGAATAGCTATAGTTCCATCACTAACATATCCAAGTAACGTTTCAACGCTAACATTATTTACATCAAATTTTGCCATTTTATCACTCCTTTATTTATAGATTGTTTAATACTCCATTATCTAAATCATCTATGTTATACATAGTTTCTAATTCATTAAAAGTTTCTTCTAAATTTTTTCTAGCGCTAATCCAACCAGTTCCATCTGTAAACCATATAAAAGTTACACCATCAACTTTTTTAGATTCTTGAGCTAGCATTTTATAACTTCTTGCAGTTTCATTTAATTTTGATCCACCACTAGAATAAAAATTTGTTTCTATTACATATACCTGTTTATCTGTTTTAATTACAAAATCAAATCTTTTAGTTGATGTATTATGCCCAGACATTTCACTCAAATCAAGATTCCATTTCTTTTCTATATCTTTTAGATACATCTCTTTAAAATAATTAACATCTTTTTCATAACCTGCTTTTATTATATACGATTCAACCAAGTTTTCCATTAGATGCCCACCACGATTTTTTCTACCATTTGAATCTAATCCAACTTCAATTCCTAAAACATAATCATATAAATTATTTATAATATGATTTTGTAGTAAATCAAATAAACCACTTTCTCTCATAAATTTAATATAATCTTTTATAGAATAAACCATTTTATCAAACTTAAACAAATATTCATTTATTTCATCTTTAACAAATATTTCTCTTGAACGAACTGCAAGTAGTAATGGTATGCACTCTAGAGTTTCAGGATATTTAATTAAAATATTTTGAAATTCTTCTTCTATATTTTGACTGCCAATTAAGGAATTCAAAATATTAAGTTCAATTTTTATTTTGTCTACATTTCCATATATTTTATTAAAATCAACATAATAACTATAATCAGATATACTTGCTTTAAATTTACTTAACCAATCATTAAAATTTCTATTCATCATTTTCTTCCTTTCTTCTAATAGTTAAATCAAGATATTCTTTTTCTTGTTCTATTCCTATATATTTTCTATTTAACTTATTTGCTACAATTCCTGTTGTTCCACTTCCATTAAACGGATCTAAAATTAAATCTCCTTCATCTGTAGATGCTAATATTATTCTTTCTAATATGGCAATAGGTTTTTGAGTTGGATGTTTTCCTTGCTTTTTCTCACTAGGTTTAGTTAATGATGACTCCCAAACATCTTTCATTTGTTTATTATCATTTAACTCTTTCATCAAGGAATAATTAAATTTATGTTTTGCTTTTTTAATATCTTTTTTTGCCCATAAAATTGTTTCTGTTGAGTGAACAAATGCACGACAGCTTATATTCGGTGGTGGATTTAATTTTTTCCAAGTTATATTATTTATTATTTTAAAGCCTTCCTGTTCCAATGCCATACCTATTGAGTAAATATTATGCATTGTTCCACTAATCCATATCGTTCCTTCATCTTTTAAAATATCATAACATAATTTAATCCATTTTCTATTAAACTTATGTTTTTTATCAATATCTATTTTCTCATCCCACTCACCTTTTTTTACACTTACCATTTTGCCTGCACTACAACTTATACCATCTCCAGATAAAAAATAAGGAGGGTCTGCAAAAATCATGTCTATTGATTTAGGCTCAATCTTTTTTAATTCTTTAAAAGAATCACCATGTATAAGTTTAAAATTATCATCTTCATAGTAATATTTCATTCTCATACATATTCCTCCTCTAAATGTCCTATTCCTCTGGAATTTGTTGATTAGTTAATTGATAAAATCTTTGTGTTGAATCTTTATCAGAAGCTATTTTAGCCATTGCCAATGCATATTCAACATTGATTTTTGCATCCATAGGTATCTTTGATTCAATTACCTTTCTTAATAACATAGTTAATGGTTCCCCAATAGCCTTTTTATAATTAAATCCTATTAATTGCATAATAGTTAAAGTTTCAACTGATAATATTTTCTTTATCTGTTCAATTTGTTCTTTTTCATTATCTGGAACAAATTCTATTAATATTGGCAATAAATTATCAGTAATATACTTTATATCATCCTCTGTGATCTTTTGAGAAACAAGTTCTTGCTCATATGCTTGTGCAATTCCTTGTATTTCAGCTTTATCGCTTAACAAATCGTATATAATCTCTTCTAATTCACTAATTGTTTGTTTAGCATCTTTCTTTACCTTCGCAGTTTTTATCTTTGTATTAATTACACTTGCTCCATTTCTTGCTGCTGCTTCAATTAAATTTGCTCCAAGTTGGGTAACTGTTTGAAAATCCATTTTAATTCCTCCTTAACTATTTTCTTCAAAACCTTTTTTATTTTCAAAGTTTGTTATAATAACTTCTTCTACTTTTCCCCTTTTCTTTCCATTAGCATTTATGTTTCTTTTAGCCTCAATTACATGTATATGAAAATCTTTATATAACTCATTTATTAAAGTTGTATTGTGATTAGAAAGCATTACATAGCATCCTTTATCAGATAATTCTTTAAATACTTTAGCAAGTCTTTTTTGTTCTTCTTTTCCAAAACCATCTTCAGTATAACTATTAAATGTAGATGTATCAGAATCGTAAGGTGGATCAAAATAAACAAAATCTCCTTTTTTGGCATCTTTTACAGCTTCTTCAAAATCAACTGACAATAACTTAATATCATTATAATTTAAATAACCACATATAATACCTAAATTTTGTCCTTCATAAGTATTTACTTTAGTTTTCTTACCAAATGGTACATTAAATTCATTCTTACTATTAACTCTATATAATCCGTTAAAACAAGCTTTATTTAAATAAATAGTACGAGCTGCTCTTTTATAATCTACCAACTTATTAAACTTCTTCTTATCTCTATCAATATTTCTAACTTCATAATAGTATTCTTCTGAATGTTCAGTTTCATGATGATTTAATTCTCTACACATTGCTTCGAATTTTTTTTCATCTTTAATACATTCATATACATTCATAAGTTCTTTGTTATAATCATTAATAACAGCTTTTTTAGGTGAAAGTTCAAATAATAATGCTCCTCCACCTATAAATGGTTCATAATAAGTATTAAACTCATATGGAACATATTGCTTTAATTTATCTATTATTTGTCTTTTCCCACCAGCCCACTTCACAAATGGTTTTCCTTTTATCATATTAAAACCTCCTACATATCTTTTGGTAATTTATCATAATCATATTTATGTTCCACATCTTCTAATTCATCAAAGCACCATTTAATGTCTTTTTATCTATTGTATATAAACTATCCTTACTTTCTTGCATTATTTTTAAATGCTCAATTGTATAAAACAAGTGTTGTCTTGCTTTTTTACCTTTTTTCTTTTTTGAGCATCAAAATCTAATTCTGACTTTTTATATTTTTCCATTAATAATATCATTTAAGGTATTTATACTTATTCCAGATAATTTAGCAAGTTCTCTTTGGGAATTTCCTTTAGCAATTCTTGTATTCTCAATAATATTTTTAAATTCATTTGAATACATATTTTCTCTTTTTTATCCAAATTATTACTTCTAGATTTAATTTTATCACTTTTTTTTGATTTTGCATATCATTTCGTACAAAATATATTAATATGCCAATTTTTATTTGAAATTCCGTTTTAATAAAATAACGGAATTAAATCTGATTGTAGTAAATATATATTGTTTCTTTGTAGTTATAAAGATGAATGAAAAATGAGGCAGAAAAGATACCAGGATTCAATGATAATTTCTTTGTAGCTGGGAGATATGCTTCCTGTATGTAGCAATACACTTACTAATCATAAAAATGTTAACTGTAAATTAGCTAATGTTAAACAGATCCGATACATGATTTCAGACATTCATATGCATCTCTTTTAGTTAATAAAGGTGCTAATGTTCAAGTAATTGCTAAATATTTATGGCATACTAAAAAAGAAGAAACATTAAAAAACTTATTCACATTTATTCATTAGTACATTAGATGAAATAATAAATGTTATAGATACTTTAGAAGATAACAAAACCGATGATTAACTTTCATCGGCTTTTATTTAAAGATAACATTCGGCAATGAACTATCAATTCTTATGGCATTTGTACAAGCAAGAACTCTACCAATTGCAGTTATTTGAAAAGAAAAATGTATAATATTATTATTCCACCATTCAATAATTTTTTTGATATTGTTAAATTCATTAAGAGCATTTTTAAATTTTTCTTTATTTTTGTTAGTTTGCTGATTATATTCTTTATAAATATTGTGTAACACTTGTCTTTGGGAATCACTTAATTTTGTTTTAACTATATTTCCATCAACCATATTTGTTAAATATAATTCCTCTATTGTATCTTCACTTGGAATTTCAAGTCTAACATAATCAGAATCCAAAACATTTTCCGTTAAAATTTCAGTTGGTAATCCTGCTTCAGTTAATTTTGTAATAGTTTCATTATATTTGTCACTATCTTTTTTTATGCCTAATAGCGAATATCCTTCAAGTGTTTCAAACCAAAAATCATCTATTTTTTTACTGTTACCTATAGTAGATATTCTTAAAGCATTTACTATTTCAAGATTATCAATCCAATTACGGTTATCCGGTAAATCAAAGTGTTCCAATATGTGACCGTACAAATTATTCAATGTACTTAAACCCTCTTTAATATTTCCTGATTTTGGTGAATAAGTTGTTATAGCAAATAATAATGTTAAACACATCATAGCTTGTTCTGAAATGTTATTAACTTCACTTATTGCTTTTGCTATTGCAGCAGATATAGTATAATCCTCATTTTTATTAATTTTATGAACTAATAATTCAGAAAGCATTTCATAATCAGTTTTTCTATCTGTGCATATTGCAGTTTTCTCTGACTCTTTAAAAAGCAATTGTATATGAGGTTCTGAAAAAGCTGTTAATAATTCAGCTTTAACAAGTCTTGGAATTAACACTTCAGTATAATTGTTTAATCTTTGTTGTGCCGTTTCAGATGCTACAATCCTCATATTATCCAACAATAGTTTGTTTTCCTCTGAAATAATATTTCTAACTTCTTTTATAATTGTTTGAAGTTTAGTACTCGGAATTCCTTCATAATAATTTTCTATTTGATACTGATTTGAATTATCTCCTGACTTTTGGATCATTTTATTTTCTTTCATTTACATCACCTATTTGAATTTGCACTGAACTTTTGCCTGCCTTTTGTTTTTGATTTTTTTTAATAGTATTTTTTAAGCAATATTGATATCCAGATATAAAACCGCCTATTAAACTAAGTAAACCAGTTATAATTGCAGCAATTATTGTATCATTCATATTTATCCTCCTTATAAAAGAAAAAATTCTATACTATAATTGTATAGAACTCTATAATTACATTATACTACTTTATCTCTTAAATGTCTGCAATAATCATGCAATTTTAACAAAACTTGTTCCCAAGTTGTTCCCAAGAATTATTTTCATTCTTCTATATACTCACAACCCTTATAAATCAAACAAAAAGTGGAGCCTTTCGGCTCCTTCAGGGGGCAAAAATATATTGCACATAAAATAAATTATTGCTAGTTAATTTCCTTATATTTCAAGCAATTTTAAATTAAATCCAATTATTAAATATTATATATTTTTAATCAATATTACGAATTGAGTACCTAAATGGGTACCTAAAATTGTTAATACTATTATTAATTCTTCATATAAATGAAAGGATAAATATTATGAATATAATTTATACAAAATGTGGTGATTATTTATTACCAAATTTAACACTACCTGAAAAAGAAAATAAAAAATTAAATAAATATGGATTATTAAGATTAGAATATTTAAAAAATAACAAAAAAGCATTATATCAAGAATTATTAATGAAAGATAAATTAAATGAACATCTTTTTTCAGTCAGTATAAATGCTGAAAATAAAATAAATCATATAATTAATGAATTAATAAAATCTGATATTTCTATTACAGAAAATTTAAAACTTGAAAATCAATTATTATGGGTTCAAAAAATGAATAATTATAAACAAATTGCTGAAGAAATAATTTTAAAAGAGATTATTTATGGAGATAAATTATGATTAAAGGTAAAAAAGATATTACGGATAAAGAATTTGAAGAAATATTATTACCCTTTTACAATAATTATAATGATTATCTTATTAACTTTGTTATACCAGATGCTGTAGCATTTTATTTAGCAAATAGATATAGTAGAAATTGTTTATCAGATTGTCCACTTCATAATCATATTAACTCTGCACTAGATATATTTAATGTAAGGTGTAATGTTAATGATTTAATATCACAAATAAAATTAATATTAAGAATAAAATATAATCTTAAAATTGTAAAAAATAATCCTTTAAAGATTGAAAGATTTATTTAATCAAAAACACTACCTGCTTATTTTGGTAGTGTTTTATTTGCCTTTGGGAGTTGAATTCTTGTCCAGCAAGCACTGAATTTGTACTCCCGTCAAATTCTTTTATGGGGAATCCCATTCCCTATTCATACAAATATATTATTGAAATATTTTATATAAATTCAGATATCTTATTTAAAATTCTATTTTTAATTTCTCTTAGATCATCAGTATCATTATAAGATATAGTAATATCTTCAGGCTTAAAATTTATTTTCAATCCTTCTTTTTTCATTTTTTCTATGCAACAATTTATTTGAAAAATAACATATTCTTTTTTTTCAGCAAGAGTCAAAGGCATAAATTCACAAATTAAGTTAACTCTAGATTCAAATTCAGGAGAAACTCTATTTTTAAACTCATTTTCGTTTTGTATATTGGAAGTGAAAACAATTATATATCCATTTATATCATATTCTCTACTCATTGAATCGGTAAATCTTCCATCTTCTAATAATTCAAGAAAAAAGTTTTTAATTTCTGAATCAGCTTTTTCAAACTCATCACATATAATTACTCCAACCTTATTTGAATTAACTTTTTTGCTTAATTCACCACCTTCACAACCTATATATCCTGCGGGACTACCTATTAAGCTATTTAATGCATCTTGACTTGAATAATTTCCAAAATTAATCTTTATTATTTTAGAATCAGCATTTAATGTTTTACTAATAATTTTGCCAATTTCTGTTTTGCCAAGTCCTGGTTTTCCTAATAAAAACATAGAAAAAATCTTTCGCTCACCAATTTTATTTAACGCCAAAAATTTCTTTAATTGAGAAATTAGTTTTGACTTAAAATCTGAATGTCCTATTAATTTATTATTTATGTTATCAAAAAGATTATTTATTTCATATTCATTTAAATCAACAATTCTTATTGGATTATCCATTTTTTCAAATTCAGATGATGCTTTAGCGATTTCATGATATAGTTCAGAAATGCTTTGATAACTTTTAAATGTAAGTCTTAAAATTTCTTTTACATCATCTAATTTATTATAATTAACAATTACTTTAATATTATTTTTTGATGAAGCAAAATACTGTTCTAATAGATAAATTAATTGTGGACTTCCTTTAATACTTGCAATCGTACTTGTTATGTCTAATAAAATTTCGTTATCACAGTTAGTATATTTTTGTAACGAAGCAAAATTTGTTACTATAATTTTATTTTGTTGTGCATATTGTAATAAGTCATCATATTGATTATCATTATAATAGAAAAGTGTAAATTCAGAAAATTTTAAACAAATTTCGTTGCTTATCTCATTATCAAATAATGGTAATGCTTCATCAAAAACAGTAGGAAAAAAATAAAGTGCTTTTTCATACCAATCTTTATTAATTATTATTTGATTTCTATCATCTAAATCTCTTAAGTTAATTATCGCTGAATATATATTTGCTTGATTTGTGTCAGTATATGCAACCATATTTGTTATATCAATAATATTATCAGATTCATCTTCTATTATTTTTTTTGTTTCAACAAACTCAAATGGTAGAATTTTCTTTTGAGATTCATTATAAAACTTATCAAATTCATCTTTATTTCTATAATAGTATAATTTATTTCTCATTTTTATTTCTCCTAAAAAATGACTTTATTTTATTCCAAAATCCTACAGGTATTAAATCATTGAATTTTATTTCTTGAATAATTCCAATTACATCAATATAATGTGCTTCCTTAATGCCATCATAATCGTTATTGTTTTTAATATCTTGCTTACTACTTTGGAAAAATTTTGTATCACGATTATCAAAATCATTATTAGAAAAATAATTTAGTGTATTATTTGCAATATCCTCAATATTATTTTTATTTTTATATATTCCAATAACTGATACATTTCCTAGAATTATATCATCTACACTATAATTATTTTCAAATTCATTTTCAATTTCAAATGGAATTTTTATAACAAATTGTTGATTGTTTTCATCACTTTTTAGACTTCCTGATAAAATATATGAATAATCTTTTATCATTGAATTTACAATATTATTAATTTCAATACCTTCAACTTGTATTCCTTTTAAAGCATCTCTTTTTAACAATAACATCTGTCTCAAATTCTTTTTATCTAAAATCGATAATTTAACATTTTTTAATAAAACCAATTCACCCTCTTTGCAATTATCTAAATTTGTTATTTCTTTTGCTTTGTTTTTTATTGTTTTTAATAAAATTGATTTAGTAGTCTTTATGTCTAATTTTTCAATCATCTTAGAGGATGATACTTTTTCTCTTGAATTACCAGTTTCTAAAATTGATTTTACACTTGCTAGATATTTAGAATCAATTTGACCTTCTATTGAAGACTTTCTATATTTTTTATTAGTTATAATATTACCAGTTTCCTTTTCGCAAGATAAGACAATAACATTATTAATCATCATAGATATTTCATAAACTTTATTTAGGTTCATATAATATAAATTAAAACTTTCATATTCTTTTTTATTATCTTCTTTAATCATTTAAACCTCCTGACTTTTTATCTTTTATATTATCTTCATATCTATTACATTATGGTTGCTATCACAAGTAAATATAATATTTATATTGTTGGATTTAAGATATTTTATCATATCATCATCAAGAAGATGTGTAATGGCAAACCTTTTCTCATTTTCAGTTAAATCTTTAATTGGAATCCAATATGAATAATTATCTTCAAATTCTTGTGGTTCTCCATTAACTTTATTAGCGATATAAGTTTTCATTATGAATTTTTTATTATTATCTGGATAAATAATTTGAATATTACCAATACACTTTAAATCATCAATATCCATGCCTGTTTCTTCTTTGAATTCTCTTATACAAGTTTGTATTTCAGTTTCACCATTTTCGATTTTACCTCCTGGTATATCAAAATAATCTTTATTTATATTTTTATATTTTATACAAGCAATTTTATTATCCTTAAATGCAAAAACTCTTACTGCATATCTTACACTTTGAATATTCAAAACTTGCAAAATATCTGCAAATTCTGTATACCCACTTTCAGCATTAATATGACCTCCGTTTTTTATAATATGTTGTTCATTTGAAACAATATCTGCAAATTCCTTTTCAACCTCAATTTTTACATAGGGATCATTATCTGAATAAAAGCATACGATATCTTTACAATAATTTTTAATTTCTTCATAATTATCAACAAACATTGGTTCATTTACTGAATCAAAATCAGAATCTATTCCTAGATAATTATTAAATCCACATACAAACACTAATTTTTTAACTCTAATTTTATTTGAAATAAGATATTTACACACAAATATTGGTGCAATGCTATGTGCAATTATAATTGTATTCTCATTAATAACTAATTGTTTTAAAACATTAGACCAATTTTCAAAATTTTGATTACCAACACCAACAGGCATCTGTGGGACTTCAACTTTTTTATGATTATTTTCAAGTTGTTCTTTTAACCAAGGAAACCAATTGCCATCTTTAGAACCAAAACTACCATGTATTATTATATAATTTTCCATTTATTTCTCCTCCAATCTTTTTAATAATATATGTCTTTTTATATTTTCATCTTTTTGATACCAAGTTTTTATTTCATAGCCTAAATATTTTAAATTATTTAAACTATACTCATTGTCAAAAGTTACTTCTGCAACAATATTAGTAATACCTTTTTCTTTTGCTCTATCTTCTAAATAATTTACTAGTATTTTCTGTAATCCATTGCCTCTATATTCAGGTAAAACTATTACTCCATCAATATCAGCACATTTACCTTCAATATCTGGAATATAGTTTTTTATTTCTTTCATTCTATTAGAAACTGATAGGAATATCCATGCAACCATTTTATCATCTAAAAACGCTCCATATATTTCACCATCATTAATTGGATCATTAACTATTCTCATATAACTTTCTTCTTTAAATGGTAAAAAATACCCTTTCTCTTCAGTTTTAAAATTATCTATGACTATATTTTGAATATCATAAATATCTTTAACATCTTTTGAAGTACATAATCTTATACTATATTTATCCAAACTCATTTTATGATCTCCTTTTTTAATAATTAAGCATATTTCAGCCGTTTTTTATATATACTATTAAAGACATAATTATTGACAAATATTCATTTATTTGCTATATTAATTATGTCAAAAGCAATTAATTTTGCTTGGGGTTCGTGGTATCGCGGACGGTAAGAACTGGTTTATCCAGTTCTTATTTTTTTTGCTTAAGGAAATATTTTTATTCCCTTATTTTTATAATTTGGATACCCATCAATCTTATCTTCAAATGTTAAAAAAGCTGTGATAAAAGCGACAAAAATTGTACATGCAAAACCAATAATAGTTAATAAATTTTCACCCGATAATGTTGTTTTTAAAGATTCAACCATCATACACCTCCAATTAAGACTAAATTGATCATGATGAATTCCCTGGTATTTTTCTAGTAAATTCGCAGTAAAATTCATATCATTTAATAATTATTATGAAAATAATTTTTCATTTTAAAATTTCAATCAAGGGTTTGGGCATTCCCACATACGAATTTCGTACGGGAGTACAAATTCATTGCTTGCTAGACAAATATTATCTTCCCAATGACAGCAATGACATTTCTATTACACCCTACCCATATATATCGATTTCTTGTCATATTGTCATTACTAACTAGAATAACTATTCATTTTCAGTCAGTAATTTTTTTAAATCATAAAGAGATTGTTTTTGTTTTTTTATTTCTTTATCATTATCTTTAATATATTTTTTCATTATTTTGATAACTCTATTTTTATCTTTTTTATTTAATTTAGAAATAAAATTTAACTCTTCTAAATTACAATCATCTAATAATTCTTTAATAACCATCTTAATATATAATTCGTCCTGCATTTGATTAACTAAATCATCAAGTACAAGTATTGGAGCATTTTCTGGTTTAATAACCATTCTGCTATATGAATTATTCACTGTTGATCCTATTTCTTCTTTACTATACTTGCATAATTCCATTAACATTTCCAAAGAAAGATTTAATACTGAACTTAACTTTTTTAAAGATAATACATTTGGTTTCTTTCTCTCACCTTTTTCAATTTTAGCAATTGTATTATTATCTATACCAGTTATTCTTGATAATTCTCTCTGAGATATATTAAGTTTTTCTCTAGCTTCTTTTACTACACTAGCTAAAGTTTTATTATCCATTAAATTACACCTCTTCTTAACTTCATAATACCATTTTACCATAATTTTAATTATTCAACAATATTTTTGTGACTAAAACTCACAAAAATTATTGACATTAATTATTATTAAGTGTTATCATTTAATTGTGAGTATAACTCACAATATAATTTCTTTCTTTAGTTGGTAATCCATACATAGATATGTTTATATCTAGAGTCTAAATGAAAGGAGGACAGTTTATTATGGATGCTAGAGAAACTTTAAAACTTATTTCAAAGCAATGGTGTAATCTTGATGATTTAATGCGTCTTGCTGAAATAGGAAAAAATAATGCAGTAAAGCTAAGAAGAGAGATAAAAGATGATCTAATTAATAAAGGTTATACTCTTCCTAATAACAGATTACCAATGATTGAAGTCGTTAATAAACTAAAAATTAATATTAATTATTTAGAAAAGATGGCTAAAGAGAATTTATAGAAAGGAATTATATGAAAACAATCGAAGAATTAAAAAATAGTATTGTCGATATTAATTATATTATTGAAAATATGATTAGAGAAAATGGTTTATATTGTTTACTTGGAGAAGCTAAAGTAGGAAAATCTGCTTTAGCTCTTCAAATAGTAAATTCTGTTTGTAATGGTATTCCTTTCTTAAATTTAAAGACTAACAAAACACCAGTTTTATATTTAAGTACAGAAATGAATCCATCCGAGACTATAAGTCGTATTAATTTTATGAAATGTAATTTAATAGAAAATGATTTTCTATATACTTTCCCAGAAGATAATATGACACAAATAAGCATATTAAAAGTTGAAAAAGAAATAAGTGAATTTAAAGAAAAATTTGATGGTAAACTAGTATTTATTGATATGTTTAATGGAATAAATTTTGGAAGTTATTATGATTTAAATAATTATCAAGATATGAGTCAAAAAATATTTCCACAATTGCGTAGATTATGTAATAACTATAATGTTACTATCATTATAGTTCATCATTTGAATCGTAAAGGTAAGTCTTTAGGAAGTACTGCTATTGATACTTGTGTGGATGGTAAACTTGCATTAAAACAAGATGAAAACATCAAATCAACTTTCTACTTAAATTATGAAAGTAGAGATTACCAAGCATTAAATTATGTATTAAAAAGAAATGATAATTTAATCTTAAGTATTGATGAAAAAACAGAAGAAACACTTAATCCAAATTTAATTCAATTTTTAAAATATGCAATTAGTAAAAAAAAGTTTACTTTTACTATTTCAGAAATGGTTAGTAAATTAAATTTATTTATTACTCCACCCGTCTTAGGTAAATTAATATCAAGTAATAAAGATGAACTCGAAAAACTAGGATTATTTATAGAATGTAAAAGAACACAAACAGAAAGACTATATACTGCTAAATATAAGGAACCTTTGGAAATACTTACTGATAATATTTTTTCAGAAAGCAATAGTAATAATTTAAATTCAAAGGAGGAATAATTATGGCAGTTAAACTATTAGACAAAGATGAATGGACAAAAGATGGCCGTAAATGGATTTTTTATGACTATGTAAAGAATTTAGATGGATCTAGAAGAAAGTATAAGTCAAAGAAGTTTTTCACTAAAACAGAGGCATTAAAAGCTGAAAGAGAATTTTTAACAATTAACGCTGATAGAAGTGATAAAGACCGTAATATGACTTTTAAAGATTTATATACACTCTTCTATGCATACAAAGAAAATAAAGTAAAATATACTACTTTAAAAACTTATCGTGATAGAGAAAAATTTTTCAAAGACTTAGATAATGTTAAACTAAAAGATTTTAATATTGAACATTTTGAAAAATGGAAAAAGCAAATAAATTCTTATGGATATACAACTAATCATAAAAATCATTTATTTAAATTTTTTAAAGAATTATTAAACTTTGCTACTAAATGGTACAACTTTAATTTTACAGCAACTTATAATAAAATGACTAATTTTACTGACCCAAACGAAATACCAAAAGAAATGTTATTTTTCACTTATGAAGAATTTAAAAAATTCATATCGGTAGAAGATGATATTCTATTTAAAACATTATTTGAAACTTTATATTATTGTGGACTTCGTAGGGGTGAACTTAGAGGACTAACATGGAAAGATATAGATTTTAAAAATCAATATTTAAGCGTTAACAAAAATATTGTAGCAACTCAAGGTGATGAAAAGAAACCATATATGGTAACTACACCTAAAACAAAATCTAGTATAAGAAATATTCCTATACCAAAAGTATTAATGGAAGATATGAAAGTATTATATGAAGTTTCTAAAAGACATTATGGATTTAATGATGACTGGTATTTGTTTGGAGATACTGATCCAATTACAAATGGAAAGTTAAGACATAGAAAAAACAAGGATTGTAAATTAGCAGAAGTTAAACAAATTAGAATACACGATTTTAGACATAGTTGTGCGTCACTTTTAATTAATAGTGGTGCTACTATAAACGTTGTAGCAAAGTATTTAGGACACACAAAAATAGATGAGACATTAAATACTTACTCTCACCTATTTAAGAATCAATTAAATGAAATAATTAATATTATAGACAAACTAAATTAAAATGGGTACCTATTTGGGTACCTAATACATATATCAAATGGCATAAAGCCCTTATAAACAAAGTATCCCGCCATTTCTGACGGGATTTCAGGGGGTTTTGGTTACTACCTTCACATATTAATCGTAAAAGTAGTGCGGGTATACCACCACGCATTTTAATCATAATGTATTTTAATATAATTGTCAATATGATTTAATTAAGTTAATTAAAAAAATTTTGCTTTTTAGCAAAACTTTTTAGCAAAATTACTCTTTTGAAATTACTATTTTTTTAACATTAGATAATTTTGCAGGTTCACTTGGCATTACTTCATTTGATGCTGTAATAGTTACTTTTTGATTAACCTTTAATTGATCTTTTGTTGTTTCTTTATTATCATAAATTATTTTAGTATCTTTATTTAATTCAAATTCATACTCAGTAACATATTCTTTTTTCTTTTTATCATATTCTTCAACTAAAATAGTATATACATTATCATTTACTACTACTTCTTTAATTTTTGCTTCAAAAACAAAATCTTTTGTTTTATAATAATCTTTATATAATATATATCCTAATCCTGCTAGAACTGCTATAATTATAATTAATTTTATAACCAATGATGTTTTCATTTATTACCTCCTTTCAAAATTTAATATTTATATCAAAAATATTCATCCATAAACTCTTAATCATAAATAAATATTTTTAATATCTTAACTCATATTAAACAAATTATCCCCATAATTTCTTTTTCTTATTCTATTATATCATAAGTTTGCCGATTTCGGAAATATATTTTTATATAAAAACATTATAAACATTAAACAAATTAAAAAGAACATAAATTGTTCTTTTTAGTTTTCATTAATTAACACTTACCACCATTATCAAAAAAATACGCTTCAATATATTTTACTAAAATCTTAGCTTTATAAATTTTTTTATCTTTTACAATATTAGTAATATAATCACTACCCCCTGCTTCAATGATATTATCATCTTTATCATATTCTATTAAATAATCATATTTTTCACCATTAAGTTGACAATTAAGAAGTACTGTTTGCTTTCCTACTACTGTCATTGGTGTTTTGGCAAAATTAAAAATAACATATGAAAAAATTCCAATAACAAAACCTAAAACAAAAATTATTCCTAAAATTTTTAATATTTTAATTATTATCTTAGCAAGTTTTTCAGTATTACTTACTTTTTCTACTAACACTTGTTTTATATCATTATTTAATAATTCATCAATACTAATATTTAGTTCTTTAGATAATAATTTTAATTGTTCAGGATTAGGAGCTGTTTCCCCTAATTCCCAATTTGATATTGTTTGTCTAGTAACATTAATCTTTTCTGCCAATTGTTCTTGTGATAGATTATATTCCTTTCTTAATTTAAAAATATTTTCTCCTAATTTCATTTTTTCTCCTTTCATAAATAATTATATATAAATTTTAAATTTAATTCTACCAAATATCTTTGGAAATTTGTCAAATATTTTTAACAATTATTCTACATTACAAAACATAATACAATTTCTATTATAACAAATCTATTTTTTGATTATTTTAAATATTTATAATTAATATTAATAAAAATAACTGATTTCGGTAAACAATTTTATTTTTATTTTGATATAATATAACATGTAATGGGAGATGAATAAAAAATGACTTTTACAGAAGCCGTAATAGAAAGAATCAATGAGCTTTGTGAATTAAACCATTTAAGTACAAATAAGTTGTCTGAGCTTTCTACTGTTCCAGCAACAACACTTTATGCATTACTTTATGATAAAGTAGAAAACCCAAGTTCTAAAAACATTTATAAATTTTGTAAAGTTTTCGGAATAACAATGAAAGAGTTTTATGACACAGAAATATTCAACAAAATGGACTTTAAAGGATAATAAAGCTATAGCAATCTAATAGATTGTTTTTTTTATTATTTTACTGTTAAAATTATCATCCTTTTAAAAACATATAAAATTTAAGTCACATATATTTATTCAATCATAATAAATTACCACGACATTTACATAAACAAAAAAATCCTTATAAAATAAGGATTTAATTTAATTAATTGGTGATCCGTATGGGTTTCGAACCCATGAAATCCAAGGATGAGAACCTTGTGTGTTAAACCCCTTCACCAACGGACCATAAATAATAATGCATTTAACATTATTATTTTACTTCAAACATTTTTATTCTTTTTTCTATTTCTTCTTTTCCTAAAATAGATAATATATCATATAAATTAGGTGTATTAGAAAGTGTTGTAACAGCCACCCTTAACATTTCACAAAAATCTCCAACATGGCCTATATAAATATCTGGATTTTTTTTATATTCTTTTACTTCACTTGCAAAATTATATTTTCCAACAAATTCTTTTATTTTATTAAACCAAGTATTATTATCATCTTCTTCATTATATATATTAGTTATATAATCTATTAACATTTCTTTATTATAAAACGGTTTTATTTCTATATTATCATATCTATCTTTTGTGAATAATTCATCAAACATATACCAAAAATATTTTCTAACATCACTATAAGATGAGATATCCTTTCTTGGACGAGATGTATATTTTTCGATATCTAAACTTCTTATCATTCTTTCTTGATTACTTTTTACTATTTCATAAAATTCTTTATCATAAACATTTAAATACTTTAATAATTCTTTTAATATATCTTCACTTTTTTTACGACTAAAATATATTTTAGAAATATTTATTAATTTCTCAATATCAAATAATGAACCACCCACAGGCATCTTATCAAAAGTAAATGTAAAGTCATCAATTGTTTTGGTAGGGTTTTCATTATACCATTCTTCAAAATTAGAGTTATTAACTGTTGCTAAATATAATCTAATAACATCCGTAGGTATTCCTTCTTTAGCATAATAACTAATCGCAGCACCTTTATCTTTTCTTTTACTTAGTTTTCTTATTGTATCCCCTTCACGAACAGTAATCGGAGCAATATGACAAAATTTTGGAAGTGGGAAACCTAACATTTTAAATAATTGATCGTGAATTGGATAACTTGCCACCCATTCATCTCCCCTTAGAACATGCGTTGTTCCCATTAAATGATCATCTACAGCATGTGCAAAGTGATATGTTGGAAGCCCATCACCTTTTATTATAACAACATCCATATCATTTTCAGGCATTTCTATTTTACCTTTAATTAAATCATCTAAGATAACTTTATTTAAAAAACTTCCATTAGATTTTAAACGAATAATATATTTTTCACCATTATTTATTCTTTCTATAACTTCATTCCTAGTTAAATTACGACATTTAGCATAATGACCGTAATAACCAAGTCTATCTTTAGTTTTTTCTTGAAGTTCTCTTATTCTATTTAAATCATCTTCAGTACAAAAACAAGGATAAGCTTTATCTTCTTCGATTAACTTTTTAGCAAAAGCTTTATAAATATCTTCTCTTTCACTTTGAATATAAGGAGCATATTTTCCTTTCTTAATTGGATCTTCATCAAAACTTATTCCAAGAGAATTAAAATCATCTATTATCCCTTGAACCCCATTTTCTACAGTCCTTTTTCCATCTGTATCTTCAATTCTTAAATAACATATTCCATTTGTTTGTTTAGCAAACTGTAAATCAGAAAAAGATGTATATAAACTTCCCATATGAACGAATCCTGTTGGACTTGGAGCAAATCTTGTAACCATTTGTCCTTCTTTTAAAGCCCTTTTGGGATATTTTTCTAAATAATAATTATAATCATAATCAGTTTTTAATAAAAAATCTGCATATTCTTTATTTGTCATAATTACCTTCCTTTCTAAGTATATTAAACTTAACTACACATATTATAGTATGTTTTTTTATACAAATCAATATTAATTAAATTGGTTGCCTAGGTAGGATTCGAACCCACGAAATAAAAGAGTCAGAGTCTTTTGCCTTACCACTTGGCTACTAGGCAATAAAAGATAAAAATATTATAACACAAAATATTTAATCTGTTATTACTTTTTCTACTGTTTTATCAAATTTATTTACATCTATTTTCCTAACAAGACACTTTTTATAACATAATCCTATCTTATAAATGTCAACTTCATTAAAAAATTTGTCATAAAATCCCTTACCATAACCTATTCTATTACCATTTAAATCAAAACATATTCCTGGAGTAATGCAAACACAATTAGAAAAATCAGTTACAAGATCATTTGAAACTGGTTCAAGTATCCCAAAATATCCAGATTTTAATTCTTCTAAAGATTTTATATAATAAAAATTCATATTATTGTTTTCTATTTTAGGAACAGCAACCCTTTTATTTTGAAGAAAAAACTTTATAAGTTTTAAAGTGTCAACTTCATCTTTAAAAGAAACATATATCAAAATAGTAGAACACCTTTTTACGATATCATCATTTATCACTTTATTATAAATAATATTATCTTTAATGTTTTTTTCAGTTATACTTTTTCTTATTAATTTATATTTTTCTCTTAACAATTCTTTATTCATAAAAATTTATACCTCAACTTTATTTTAATCTTATTTTCTTTTATTAGTCAATGTTTTTATTATAAATATAATTCACAATAAGTAAAAAGAAAATCTTTGATGATAATATAAAATTTTGTTATGATAAAAAAATAATGGATAAAATTAACAATGAAATAATAAATTTTCTTACAAAATAAAAAAAAGCACAAAAAAACCCTTTAAAAAGGGATATTTCTTACTTTGGTGACCCGTACGGGATTTGAACCCATGAATGACGCCGTGAAAGGGCGCTGTGTTAAGCCACTTCACCAACGGGCCAAAAAATATGGCGCCCCAACTAGGACTTGAACCTAGGACCCCTTGATTAACAGTCAAGTGCTCTAACCAACTGAGCTATTGAGGCATTTAATAATAAAAATTATAAATGGTGGGCCCGGATGGACTTGAACCATCGACCCCTACCTTATCAGAGTAGTGCTCTAACCAACTGAGCTACGAGCCCATCTATAACCACCAAGCAATATCAATGATACTATAAAAATTAAACTTTGACAAGAACTTTTTTAAAATTTCTTTAATTTTTTTCCTTTTTTAGTATATTTTATTACAAAAATAGATGATTATTTCTTTTTTTTATAAATTTTATTATTTTTTAAGATAATTTTTCACTAGATACACCATTTAAAATTAAATTATACCAGTCATCATTTTTTAATTTATAACAGAAATATCCTGCTGTTGCTATCATAGTAGCATTATCAGTACAATATTTCATACTTGGATAAGAAAAGTTAATACCATTTTCTAAAGAAAGTTTTGTTAATTTTTCTCTTATTCCTTTATTAGCCGCAACACCACCTGCAAGGATTAAATTATTAACTTTATATTTTTTTACTGCTCTAATTGTTTTAGAAGATAATTCTTCAACAACAGCATCTTGAAAAGAACATGCTAAATCTTCTTTATTTATTTCATTTCCTCTTTGTTCTTCGTTATGAACGAGATTTATAACAGCACTTTTTAATCCACTAAAACTAAAATCAAAACTATCATCGTTTTTAGGAATTGGTAAACTATATGTATGATGTCCTAAATGAGCAAGTTTATCAACAACAGGCCCTCCAGGATAACCTATATTCATAACTCTTGCAACTTTATCATAACATTCTCCAACAGCATCATCTAAAGTTTCCCCTACTTCCAAAAAATTATAATGATCTTTCATGTAAACAAGTTTAGTATGTCCCCCACTTATTACTAAACACATTAATGGGAAAGTCATTTCTTTTTCAATATTATTAGCATAAATATGACCTGCGATATGATGTACTTTAATAAGAGGTTTATTATATATATAAGCAAGTGTTTTAGCAGCTTCTAATCCTACAAGTAATGATCCAATTAAACCTGGTCCATAAGTTACTGCAATAGCAGTAATTTCATCCATTGTCATATTTGCATCTTTTAAACACTTTTCAATTACAAAAGTAATATCTTTAACATGATTTCTACTAGCTATTTCAGGTACAACTCCTCCATATAATGTATGAATATCTATTTGACTTAAAATAACTGTAGCTATTTCTTCACAACCATTTTTTACTATCGAACAACTAGTTTCATCACAACTAGATTCTATTCCTAAAATATAAACATCTTTCATATAATCAACTCCATAAGTATCCCATCACTATTATTATAGTAATTTTTTCTTATTGCTTTTTTTATAAACCCACATTTTTCATATAACTTAATTGCAAAAATATTATTTTCATCAACCTCTAAAGTTATATTATAAATATTATTATTTCTTGCAAAATCAATTAAATATTTTAACATAAAAGTTCCTATTTTTCTATTTCTATATTCATTTTTAACAAAAATGTTAACAAGTTCTATCTTTTCATATATTATATCAATACAAAAATAACCTAAAATATCTTCTGCTTCATAACAAAAATATTTTCTAAAAGGACTATCTATTTCATCTATATTAAATATATTAATTACTTTTTCTTTAGCTATTTCTTTTATCATTTATTTAAATTTTCCTCTGCTTCAGTTTGTTTTAAATAATTAGGTATAAAAGTATGAATATTAACTTTATCATCTTTTAAATACTTAAATAAATTATTTAAATCAGGTTCATAAATTTTTACATCAAATCCATCAATATTAGTTGTTGCAACATATGTTATTGTGCCATTTAATTTATTTACTTCATTAAGTAATTTATCTTTAGAAATATATTTTTCTTCCATAACAACATTGTAAGACTTATCATATATTGCAGTAAAAACATAATTTCTTCTGGCATCTATTAAAGGAATTATATAATCACTATTAGTTATACTACTGACCATAGCAAATAAACTAGATACTTTATATAAATCTTTATTTAAACCCCAAGCAAATGTTTTAGCTATTGTTACTCCAATTCTAAGGCCAGTAAAAGAACCTGGACCATTAACACAATAAATATTATCTATATCATTAGGTTTTAAATTTAAACTATCAAGCAATTCTTTTATTTCATTTAAAGCATATTTAGATAAATCTTTTTCAAAATGAATATGTTTTTCTTTTAATAATTCTTTATTCTTTAAAACACCAACATTTAAATTGCTAGATGAAGTATCTAAAAAAAGACTTATCATAATACTGCCTCACATAAATCTTCATATATTTTTCCAATTGGCTTAATTATAAATAATCTTTTTTCTTCATCTATTATTTTAATATTTATTTCTAATCTTTCATCAGGAAGTTCTTCTTTTATTAAAGAAGCCCATTCAATTATTGAAACACCTTTTTTAACAAAGTATTCACTAAAGTTAATGTCAAATCCACCTTCATCAATACGATAAACATCCATATGAAAAAAAGGAAGTTCTCCTGAATAATATTCTTTTACAATATTAAAAGTTGGGGATGTAACCTGTTCTTCTATTCCTAAAGCATTAGCAAAACCTTTGGCAAATACGGTTTTACCACTACCTAAATCTCCATTTAAACAAATGACCATATTTGGAAACTTTTCTGATTCAAAATTTTCTGCTAATTCAATTGTTTCACTTTCATCGTGAATTGTTATTTTATATTCCATTTCTATCACCAAAATAATTGTAGCATATTAAAATAATCTTATTCAATAGATTTTCTTAATCTTTACAATTTTTCTTTCTAATTTTTTAATAAAAAATGGCGTCCCCGAGAAGATTTGAACTTCCTATCCTAGCATTTGAAACACCAACTAACATAACTAATTATAACATAAAATATCGTTTTAATCTATCAAATTATCTTTGATTGAATTTTATAAACACTATAAAGTATCTATTGATTATTTATGTGGCAAAACAAAAGACTTGGAAATTAAATAACCGAGTTTTTTTATTGAAAAAGAAAAAATAACTAATTAAAGTTATTTTATCTTCCATGTCCCCCAACACTTTGTTGTTGTTCAATTGATTCTGTTTGAGTTCTCATTTTTATTAGTGCTTCTTGTAAATTTTTTGGGTCAGCATTAACTATGCCTGTATTATTTCTTGTAGTGTTATAAAGTATTTGTTCAATATCGCCATTATATTTTTCTTGTCCTTCCCATAATAACACTTCTTCTATATATTGTTTAACAGGTATTTCTGCACCATTACTTAAAGTTACCATACCATTTGCAGGTATATGAGGTGCATATACTTCTTGAATATATTGTCTTGCTGATATTTCAACACCATTAGGTAATTTTACTCTTTTATCAAGTAATGCAGGGTTAATATATTCAGTTATCTCTACAGGATTTAAATCATACCTTTCATCGCCATTACCAACTGTAACAACACCTAAATTGCTTCTTGTTCTTTCTGCCATATATTTAGGGAAATCACCATTATATTTTTCTTGGCATTCAAACATAACACCTTCTTCAATAAACTGTTTAACAGGCAAAACCGCACCGTTATCTAATATAACAACACCATTTTTAGGTAATTGTGGATAAACAACTTCTTGAATATATTGTTTTGCAGGTATTTCTGCACCATTTGGCAATTTCATTTTTCTTTCCATTAGTGCAGGATTTATCATTTGTGGTAATGTTTGAACATCTAATGAACTTAAATCAATACTTTTAGTATCTTCTGCGTTTACGGTTTGTTCCATTACTTCATGGTTTTCTCCTGATGCTCCTAAATATTTATTAGGATCAGCAGTACCATTTGTTAAAACTGTTTGCTGTGGTGTATTACTAACAGGAGGTTGTTGTTGCACTTGTTGTTGTCTTTGTGCCTCTTTTTGAGCAGTTATAGTTCTCATTTTTTCTCTTGCTTTTGTATCAAAACAGAATTTTTCACTATCAATACCATATTGACTTGCTTCTTTTTTTATTGTAGCTTGAACAGTAGGAATAAAATTTGGATCATTTTTTGCAATATTAACTGATAATCTTTGAATAATTGTTTCTAAATCATCTCCACTAAATGTTATTTTCTTTCCGTTTCTAACCGTCATATTAATTGTATCCATATCTTTATAACTACCATTACATATTCTAGGCAATAAAGTTCCCATATGGTCTTTTAAAATTCTATATACACTTTGTTTAAATTGGGAAGACCTTACATCTTGCAATGCATAACCTAATCTATCAATCACAGTTAATTGATTATAAGTTTTACCATTCCTTTGTGCCACTTTTTTATCTTTTTCTTCATAATACAAAAATCTTTTTTCTAAATCAGCTACTAATTTTTCAGCAGATTTCATTGCAACATAATCTTGAAAAGATAACTTTTGATCTTGATGTGTAATTTCTTGATTCCTATGGCTCATTATCCATTGCTTTGTAACAGTTCCTATTGAATGCTCTAGAGTTTTTGCTCTAACTTCATTAAAAGATTGTCTTTTTCCATCAGGTGTTTTGCTTGGCTCTGAACCATATCCAATCCAACCATCTATTTGACCTGTAAGAACAGGTGGCTCTTTTGCTCGTGAAACTAAATCAGGATGTTCTTTTTTTATTTCTTGCAAAATTTCTACATATTTAGTTAAATTTTCAGTAGATGAATAAATAACAATCGTATCATCTCTATTAGCATATTGATCAAATTTAAAATAATATGGTAAATGATGCTCATCACATTTTTCAACTAAATATGTAATCATCTTATATGTATCTAGAGATTCAGTATCTAAATATAGTCTATGTTCTACATTTGGATATTGGTCTTTTTTTGCAGTAAGATATCTCGAACAAACATGAATCCATCCGCTTTCACCTCCAAAAGACTTCCAACTATATTTATCTAGTGCAGTTTCTAATTCTTTATCTCCCTTATTACCATAAAAAATTTCATCTGCTTCTTTCATTGTAGAAACATCAGGAACATTTTTAAGATAATTTCTCATTTTTATGAAATCTTGTCCATAATTTCCTTTTCTATACAATTGAACAAATTCATCTCTGGTCATCGCTACGATGCTATTTTTCCATTTGTTAAATAACATTGCATAAAATCTATCAGCATCTTCACGATAATATTGCCCTTTATTATGTTCCTTTTGAACGGTTTTTGTTAATTGCCCATAATAACCTCCAAAACCTTTTGAAAGATTTGCATAAGCATTTATTAACTTTTCAATTACTCTAGGATCATCAATAGGGTTATGAATCTGATTATATATTTCCATTAACTCCATATTTTACCTCCGACATTAAACATTTTCTATTTCTTCAACATTTTTTTCATTGTCAAGTTTATCTTGAACTTTCTTTGTTTCTTCATCTATAATATTTTTAAAATTCAAAATATCACTTATCTTATCAAACTCAACAACATTTTGGTCATATGTTCCTACAATTTTGAAATAATTATTATAGGTTAATTCCCAATGAGTAAATCTTTCGGGATTTTCCTCTGTAAAATAATTGTTTTTTAATTCTCTTAAATCGTTTTTTTCTATTTCTTTAATTATTTCATCAGGATTTTCTATTTGCTCATCATAATTATCAGTATTTTGTTCTTTATCATTTTCTAAACTTAAATATGTATGAGAAATAGTCTTTTTCCATTCCAATTTTTCTTTTTCAAAATTGTAATTACAAGTTAATTCAACACTTGTAGTTATAGGCATACCAACATCTATTTCACCAGAACTCCAATGATGATGTTCTAATTTTAATTGATTTAATTCAAATTTAGGTCTAGTTCTATCAATTTGTATGTTATCAATTACACCACTAAAATCATCATATTCATTATTCATACAATTACCTCCTATTACTATTCATAATTAATTATAACATATTTTTGTTTTATTTGCATAAAAAAGCAAAAAAATATACGGTTCTACTTTCAAGTAGTATACAATAACTTCTAATATATCTATTGGTATATTTCCTTTTTAATTTTCTATATTACTTAAATATCTTAGACTTAAATCACATTTTTCGGCTAGTTCTTCTTGAGTATAGCTATTTTTAAATCTATAATATTTGACATTATCGTTTAATATTTTGCGAATATTTTTTGTTCTCAACTAACAACCTTTTCTAGTTTCTTTACTAATAAAGCATAAACCTGCTAATGAATAATTCCAATCTTCAGGTAATGACAACATAAAAGATAATAAACCTTTTGCTTTATATGATAAATCTTTATCTTTTAAATGATAGTTTGACATAACTATATAATTACTATTTTTTTCTATTTTAAAAATTGGCATTTTCTATCTACCTCCATTTCAACAAAATAAAAGAACTGACATACATAAATCAGTTCATTTCATTACATAAAATGGCGTCCCCGAGAAGATTTGAACTTCCGACCTATTGCTTAGGAGGCAATTGCTCTATCCAGCTGAGCTACGAGGACACACATACAAACAAATTATATATTAAAAACATAAAAAAAGCAACTTGCGTTGCTTAAAAGTTTTTATTTTGTAAAAATCTTGGAATATCTATTTCTGTTGGTTCAAAACTAGATGAACCATTATCATCATCATCTTCATAACTTACTTCTGGAGTTCTACGAGTAGTACTCATTTGATCGTACATTACTTTTTGATTTGCTTTTTTATCAAAACCTGTAGCGATTATTGTAACAATAACTTCATCATTTAAGTTTTCATTAATAACTGAACCAAAGATAATATTTATATCAGTATTTGATGCTGCTCTTACAACTTCTGCTGCTTGTTCTGCTTCAAATAAAGTAAGATTAGAACCACCAGTAATATTTACAATTGCATCTGTTGCTCCATGAATTGATGTTTCAAGAAGTGGAGATGATACTGCTTGTTTAGCAGCGTCCATTGCTCTATCTTCTCCCATACCAATTCCTATTCCTATAATTGCACTACCTGATTTTTCCATAACTGCACGAACATCGGCAAAGTCAAGGTTTACAAGTCCTACTACTGCGATTAAATCTGAAATTGATTGTACTCCACGAAGTAATACATTATCAACTTCTTTAAAGGCATCTAACATTGATGTTGATTTATCAATGATTTCTCTTAACCTATCATTTGGTATAACAATAATTGTGTCAACATGTTTTTTAAGTTCTTCAATACCACCAATAGCATTATCCATTCTTCTTTTTCCTTCAAATGAGAATGGACGTGTAACTATTGCTACTGTTAAAGCTCCTAAATTTTGAGCTATTTCTGCAACAACTGGAGCAGCTCCAGTACCAGTTCCTCCACCCATACCACATGTTATAAATACCATGTCGGCACCTTTTAATACTTCTTCAATTTCTTTTTTTTCTTTTACTGCAAATTCTCTTGCATATTCAGGTTTAGCACCAGCTCCAAGCCCAGGTCCTAACTGAATTTTCTTTTCTGCTTTTGAAACTGCAAGAGCTTGTCCATCTGTATTTATTGCAATAAACTCAACTCCACGAACTCCTGCATCTATCATACGGTTTATGGCATTACCTCCGCCTCCACCAACGCCAACTACTTTTATTTTGGCTAATTGATCCATCATAGCTAAATCAAACATATCATCATCTCCTAATCAAAAATCTTATCAAATACTTTGCCAAGCACACCAGTTGCCCCTATTTTCTTTCTTGTAGACATAATTTCTTCTATTTTTTCATCACCATACATAGTGTATTTTTTTTCTCTTAAATCTAATTTTTCTACAAAATATTTAATTACGCCATAGCTACATGCGTATTTATTATTTCTTATTCCTATTATTCCTAAATTCATAACAGTAGCATTTCTTACAAAAAGTTCTTCTACAATTGTATTAAAACCTTGCATCGTAGTAATACCACCTGTAATTATTATATAACCAATTTCTCTTTTTGTTAAGTTATTTATTTCATTTTTAATACTTTTTAACATTTCAACAGCTTTTTTTTCTAAATTTTCTGCCAATCTATATTGATTAATAATAACTTCTTGATTAATTCTATTAATACATTTATAGTTTTCATCTACATCAGCATATTTCCTATTAACAACTGCAAATTCTTCTTTTATTTTTCTACTATCTGCATCTTTTGTTTTATAATTAAATGCTATTTCATCATCTAAAACATTACCTCCAAAAGGTAAAATACTTTCTTTTATCATAACTCCCTTATTTAAAATAGCAACATTTGTTTTTTCTTCTCCAATATCAACCATTGCCACAACTTTACTATCTAATTCAGGTGTTTTAATTGCATAATAATTTCCAATTGATGAAAAACATATATCTATTACTTCAATACCTAAATTTTCTAAAATATTTACAACAGAATAAACATTTTTTTTAGGTACACTACTAATAACTACTCTTGAACTTATTTCTTTAGCTTTAAGTCCTAATGCATCTTTAACTTTTGTTTTATTATCTAATTTGTATTCAATTGGATTTGTTGTAACTATTTCTGTTTCATTAGTTATTTTAGATTTTATTGCATTTCCTATTGAATTGAAAATTGCTTTTCCATCAACTGTTCCATCTTCTGTTGTTACTTTAGATTTTCCTGTTACAATATCAAAAGATATATTTTGTGATGGAATAACCGCGATTACTTTATCTATTTTAGTTCCTAATTTATTTTCTGCTAATCTCACACACTTTTTTATAGAATTAGTTATTCCCACTAAATTTACAATTAAACCTTGTCTTACTCCACTTGTTTTAACTGAAGTAGAACATAAAATATTATACTTACCATTATAAAGTTCAGCAGTAACTAATTTAACTTCATCAGTTCCTATATCAATACTGTTAAATATTTTCCTCATAATAATACCTCTTATCAATTCTTAACTAAATTATACAATAATATAATATAAAAAACAAGAAAAAAATATAGACACTTAAATTTAAGTATCTATGTTTTTTTACTTATCCTTTACAATTAAAGTATCATCAAGTGATTTATATTTTACTTTAAATTTCTTTGGTTCTTCCTTTTTATCATTAAGAACTAATTTTTTTTCTTTAACAACTTCTTCATTAACGGGATTAACCTCTTTTTTATTTGATTTTACTTTTTTTATTGTCGTAATCACTCCAAGTATAAGTAATACTCCTATTAATGGAATAATTAATATTAAATAGTTAAAATCTTTGCTTTTTATTATATTTAAATTATATATTCTAGTAGAACCATCTTCAGCCGTTACAATAATTTTAACAACACTATTATTTTTTAAATTATTATTTCCTTCAATTTTAACAAAGGCTTTTTCATCTTCTAAATCATATTTTAAATCTAAAGTTTCTTCATTTGTTAAAGTAATATCATAATTTAACTTGTCTTTAACAAACGCTATTGGATGGTTTTTTATTGAAAGATTAGCTAAATAATTATTATTTGATAAAACAATTCCTTCTTCTAATCTATTAACTATAATTTTATATATTCTTTCTGATTTATTCTCTGCTAAAACCTTAATTGAATAAATGTTTTCTCCTACTTTTAATTCTTTATTTCCTACCACTTCCACACTTGATGTTTTTTCATCTGCTATTGCAGATATTAAAAATTCTTTTGTATTATAATCAACATTTACTTTATATTCAAAAATATTTTTATCAAAATTTATTGTACCTTTACTTAAACTAATACTTTTTAAATAGTTATTTGCAGCTTTATCATTTCGATTAACTTTAATTGTATATGTTTTTATATTTCCTTTTTCTGCTTGAGTTTGAATTAAAATAATATTTTCTCCAAGTTTCAAATCTATTGTTCTTGGACCATATCCTGAAACAAATTCTGCTTTTTTATCTTCTAAAGTTGGTGTTACAGTTAATGATTCGACATTATTTGGCACTTCAAGTGTATAATTTAAAACATCTTTAGAAAACTTTGGAGATAATTCTCCAAAAGAAACAACTATATTTGATAAATTATCATTTGTGCTTCTGTTATCTTGTCTTGTAACTTTTAAAGTATATGTTTTTTTTTCATTATTTTCTGCTATGACAACAATATTTATTGATTGTTCACCATAATTAAGTGAAACTTTTCTTGGACCAAGATTTTGCTCATATCTTGCATTAGTATCATCTAATTCTGCTTTAATATCTATTGAATCTTTATTAGTTTTAAGTACATATTCTTCTACATTTTTATCAAATTTAATATTTTCTCCAATTACATTTAGACTTTTTAATTTATTATTATTTGAAATAACATGAATTTCTTTTATTGAAACTGTTTGTCCTAAATCACCACCACTTAATTTTATTTGTTTATCACCATATGAAGTAGTAGTTTTAAACTTTAAAGTAGCAATTTCTGTTTTATTTGTAATACCTTCATTTCCTGTAGATGTTTGCATTTTCATATCAATTCTGTTACTTGTTGATGAATTAATCCATGATGATTGAATTCCTATTAGTGTTATATCATTTGGATATGTAATATCAGCTTTAAAGCTAGATATTAAATTTCCTTCAGGATTTACAAATAATTTACATATAACATCACTATTTATATGAAAATTTGTATTTGATCCACAGTCTAAATCTGCTGTTAATGCTTTAATATTTAATGGTAAAAGTAAAATTAACCCCATAATAATTGTAATTTTTTTTAATTTCATAAAAACCTCATTTTTTCTATCTATATTATACATATATAATATCATTTTAGTATAAAAAGTTCAATATTTTTTAAAAATTTAAAAAATATGTAAAAATAAGTTGACTTTCATAGTCTTTTCGATTATTATAGTAAGCACCAATTGAACTTATAGGCATAAATGTTATAAGTTAAATTGGCTGCTAGTATCACACTAGCCAACCCCTTTTTATTCTTTTTATTGAAGTCAGCCTTTCAGGGGGTCTGACTTCTTTTTTGTTAAAAAAATGTAAATCTTTGTCTAAAATATATAATTTTTTTTTAAAATAATATATAATATATATATAATAAGAAAGGAGTTTTATGTATGAAAAAGAAAAATATTAAGTTTATTCAATATGGATGTGGAAAAATGGCTGTTTATACAATGAAATATGCTATTGAAAAAGGTTATACCTTAGTGGGAGCAGTTGATGTTAATCCAGATTTAATTGGTAAAGATATTTCTACTGTTTTAAAAGGAGAAAACTTAAATGTTACTATTGTTAGTCCACTTGAGGCAGAACAAATGATGAAAAAAACAAAACCTGATATTTGTATTATTACAACAATGAGTTTAATGAAAGATGTTGAAGAAAGTTTAGAGTTATGTGCTAAACTTGGAATTAATGCTATTACAACATGTGAAGAGGCTTTTTATCCATTCAATTCAAGTCCTACAATTACTAAAAAAATTGATGATCTTGCTAAGAAGAATCATTGTACGATAACAGGAAGTGGTTATCAAGATGCTTTCTGGGGAAATCTTATTTATACTATTGCTGGAGCAACTGACAAAATAACTAAAATTAAAGGAAGTTCTTCTTATAATGTTGAAGATTATGGTATAGCACTTGCTAAAGCACATGGCGCAGGTCTTACTTTAAAAGAGTTTGAAAAAGATGTTGCAAGTAGTGATAATATTGATGAAGATGCTAGAAAGAAGTTGATTAAACAAGGAGATTTCTTACCATCTTATATGTGGAATACTACTGGATGGTTATGTGATAAATTAGGTTTAACTGTTGTTAGTCAAAATCAAAAGTGTGTTCCTATTACATATAAGAAGAATTTAGTTTCAAAAACACTTAATATGACTATAAAAAAAGGATATGCAACTGGTATGAGTGCTGTTGTTACTACACAAACTAAAGAAGGTATAACTCTTGAAATTGAATGTATTGGCAAAGTATATTCAAAAACAGATGTAGACCAAAATATTTGGACTGTATATGGAGAACCTACTACAAATATGGTTATAACAAAACCTGACACAGTAAAACTTACTTGTGCTACTATTGTTAATAGAATTCTTGATGTAATCGATGCAGAAGATGGATTTGTTCCTACTTCTCGTATGGGTGAATTAAAATATAGAAAATAAGTTATTGACAAAAAAGTTAATAACTTTTTATAATATTACTAGGAGGTAAATATGAAATTAAAAGGAACAAAAACAGAAAAAAACTTAATGGAGGCTTTTAAAGGAGAAAGTCAAGCTAGAAATAAATATGATTATTATGCATCACAGGCAAGAAAAGATGGTTACGAACAAATCGCTGAAATCTTTGAAGAAACTGCTAAAAATGAAAAAGAACATGCTAAATTATGGTTTAAGTATTTACATGAAGGAATTATTCCTGACACTAAAACTAATTTAAAAGATGCTGCAAGTGGTGAAAACTATGAATGGACAACAATGTATGAAGAGTTTGCTAAAACTGCTAAAGAAGAAGGATTTGATGAACTTGCTTATCTTTTTGATGCCGTAGGTAAAATTGAAAAAGAACATGAAGAAAGATATTTAAGATTACTAAAAAATATTGAAGATGATCGTGTATTTAAAAAAGATGGTGAAAAAATGTGGATTTGTAGAAATTGTGGTCATGTTTATTTTGGTAATGAAGCACTAGATATTTGTCCTGTATGTAAGCATCCACAAAGTTTTATGGAAGTAAGAAAAGATAATTATATGTAATATTTTTTCAAAGAAATAAGTAAAATTATTTCTTTTTTTGTTTGACTTATGTTATACTAAATACATACTTAAGGAGTAGTTGTATGTCTAATGAAATTAAAAAAGAAGAAAAATTCGCCGAGGGTTTTTGTTTTTATAAATTATTTTTAATCTTTATAATCGGTTGTATTTTTGGTGTTATATATGAAGAACTTATTTTAAATTTCTTTAGATTCTTAATAAATGGTGAATTTCATATCGAACCAAGAAGAGGTCTTTTGTATGGACCATTTAGTCCTGTATATGGCTTTGGTGCTGTTATTATGGCTTTATTTGCTAAAACAGAAAAACCTGTTTTTAAAACTTTTTTATACACATCTTTAGCAGGAGGAATAGTAGAATATTTAATAAGTTTTTTACAAGAAACATTTACTAATTCCGTATCATGGGACTACTCACAAAAATTATTAAACATAAATGGAAGAACAACAATTATCTTTATGATGTTTTGGGGGCTTCTTGGGGTTATATTTGTTTACATTATTTATCCATTTTTATCAAATTCAATTGAAAAAATACCAAAAGATATCGGAAATAAAGTTATGCCATTTATAGTTATATTAATGTCTTTAAATATGTTTATATCATTTTCTGCCGTTATTAGACAAAACTTTAGAAGAAATGATGTTAAACCATTTACTCACTATGGAAAGTTTTTAGATAAATATTATGATGATGAAAGATTAAAGAAAACATACAACAATATGATTTTTAAATAAGGAAGTGAAAATTAAGTATGCATGCAATATATATAATAAGTATTATTCTTATTTCAATTGGAATTACATTATTTTTATTATCTTTTATATTTGAATATACAAGAAAACAAAATTTAAAAAAAAGAACAATAGATGAATATGCCATAATTATACCTGCTAGAAATGAATCAAAAGTAATAAAAAACTTATTAGATAGTATTAAATTACAAAATCCTAATATGAATAATGTATATGTAATCGTAGAAGATAAAAAAGATGAAACTGTTAAAATAGTAAAAGAATATGGTGGAAATATATATGTAAGAAAAAATATAGAAAATAGAAGAAGAAAAGGTTATGCTTTAGATGAATGTTTAAAAAATATATTAAAGAAAAAGCATTATGATTTATATTTTATTATGGATGCTGATAATATATTAGGTAAAAATTTTATAAATGAAATGCTGAAAACTTATAAAAAAGGATATGATATTGCAACAAGTTATAGAAATATAAAAAATTCTTCTAATATAATAAGTTCTTGTTCTGGTCTTACTTTTTCTTTTATGAATACTTTATTTAATGAATATAATAATCATATGCATAAATCAATGATAATTTCAGGAACTGGTTTTTATATAAGTGGAGAATTAGTAGAAAAATTAAATGGTTATCCTTTTCATTCTTTAACTGAAGATTATGAATTAACTTTATATGCTGAAGCTAATAATATATCAAGTTATTATAATAAAAATGCTATATTTTATGATGAACAACCTACAAAAATGAAAGACTCTATTAAACAAAGAACTAGATGGGTTAAAGGTTTTTTAGAAGCAAGAAAAATAAGATTAAAAGATATAAAAGATGATTATTCAAAACTTATGGGAATTATTCCATATTTATTTGTAATAGTTGGTATTGCTATATTATTTATTACTAATTTTAGTTTATCAATTCATTACTTAATAAAAAGTAATAACTTATTTTTTACAACATTTAAAAGTTGTATTAATATTTTATTAATAGCATATTTACTTCTTGCAGGATTAACTTTTTATGTAATATTAAAAGAAAATAATAAACTTAATATGAGCTTAAAATATAAAATATTATCTTGTTTATATAATCCTATATTTTTATCAACATATATTTATTGTTTTATAAAAGCATTGGTTAAAAAAGATTTAGCTTGGGAAGAAATTAAACATGAAAAAACACAGATTGATTAATTCTGTGTTTTTATATTTTAAAGTTTTCTACTTCTTCAATATCTTTGCCATATTCTTTTATGTATTTTTCATGTTTTTTTAAAATATTTTTACAATATAATTTAAGTTTTTTAGTATCACTTGTTTCATCAAGATATTTTAAAGCATCTAAGATAAGATTATATCTATCTATCTTATTTTGAACTCTCATATCAAATGGAGTTGTTATTGTACCTTCTTCAATATAACCTTTTACATGAAGATTTTTATTTGTTCTTTTATAAGTTAATTCATGTATTAAATTAGGATAACCATGGAAAGCAAAAATAATTGGTTTATCTTTTGTAAATATTGAATCATATTCTTTATTTGTTAAACCATGAGGATGCATTTTAGAAGTTTGTAATTTCATTAAATCAATAACGTTTACTACCCTTATTTTTATATTTTTTAAATATTTTCTCATTATTTTAGTAGCACATATTACTTCTAGTGTTGGAGTGTCACCACAACAAGCCATAACTATATCAGGATCTTTTGTTTTACATGAAATAAAATCTAATTCTTTTATTCCTTTTTCACATAAAAGATTTGCTTCTTCATAACTTAAATATTGTGGTCTTAAATGTTTTGATGCAATAATTACATTTATATAATTTTTTGATTTTATACAGTGATTAAAACAAGATAACAAAGTATTTGTATCAATTGGTAGATACATTCTAACTGTATCAGCTTTCTTTGTAGCTAAATGATTTAAAAAACCTGGATCTTGATGAGTATAACCATTATGATCTTGTTGCCATACATGACTTGTTAAAATATAATTTAAACTAGATATTTCTTTTCTCCAAGAAAGACTATTACTTACTTTTAACCATTTAGCATGTTGACTAGCCATTGAATCAATTATTCTTATGAAAGCTTCATAACTATGAATAAATCCATGTCTTCCTGTTAAAATATATCCTTCAAGAAGTCCTTCACATAAATGTTCTGATAAAATTGAATCAATTATTCTTCCATCTGGACTTAAATATTCATCTGTTTTAAGTATTCTTCCATCAAAACTTCTGTTAGTTACTTCAAACACATGATTTAATCTATTAGATAATGCTTCATCAGGACCAAATATTCTAAAGTTATCAGGATTTAACTTTACAATATCTTTTATAAACTTACCAAGTTCAAGCATATCACTTGCATATACTTCTCCTGGAGTTTTAATTTTTAAAGCATATTTTTTATAACTTGGAACTTTTAATTCTTTTAATAATAATCCCCCATTAGTATTAGGATTAAGTCCCATTAAATGTTTTTCATCTGGTCTTAAACTTTTTAATTCTTCTTTTATACTTCCATCTTCATTAAATAATTCTTCAGGATGATAACTTTTTAACCATTTTTCAAGTTCTTTTATATTTTCTAAATGATCTTTATCCACAATTAATGGTACTTGATGTGATCTAAAACTATTTTCTACAGGTAAATCATTAACCTTTTTAGGACCAGTCCATCCTTTTGGTGTTTTTAAAATAACAACAGGATATAAACTACTGTTACCATTTTTTATTTTTCTTATATCTTTTAAAACCAACTCTAAAGTTTTAGCCATTTCTTCATGCATAAGTAATGGTTCTTTTCCACATACAAAATATGTTTTATAACCAAGTCCTTTAAAATATGAAGTAATCTCATCATTAGTCATTCTTCCCATAATCGTAGGATTAGCTATTTTATAAGAATTTAAATGAACTATTGGTAAAACAATACCATCTTTTTTAGGATTTATAAGCTTAATTGCATTCCAAGAACAAGCAAGTGGTCCTGTTTCAGCTTCCCCATCACCCACGACACAAGCTGCAATTAAAGTTGGATTATCAAGTACTGCTCCAAAAGCATGACTTAAACTATAACCAAGTTCTCCACCTTCATGAATTGACCCAGGTGTTTCAGGAGATACATGACTTGATACTCCTCCAGGAAAAGAAAATTGTTTACAAAATTTCTTTAATCCTTCATAATCTTCAGTTATTTCAGGATATATTTTAGAATAACTACCTTCAAGATAAGTATTTGAAGTTAAAGCATTACCCCCATGCCCTGGTCCTGAAATATATATCATATTTAAATTATATTTTTTTATTATCCTATTTAAATGAACATATATAAAATTTTGTCCTGGTACTGTTCCAAAATGACCTACTACTTTAGGTTTTATATCATTAATACTAAGTGGTCTTTTAAGTAAAACATTATCAAGTAAATAAAGTTGTGCCACACTTAAATAATTACATGCATTAAAATATTTATTTATTTTTATAAGTTCATCTTTTGTTAATGTTTTCATAAATCATTCCCCTATTCTTTATAAGACTATTATATAAAAAAAAGAAGATTATGTAAATAATTAAATCTTATTTTCATAATCCAAGTGTGTATGGTGAACTTGAAGTTCCATTTCCTCCGGTGATTTTAGCAGAAGATATTAGATATAAAACTGGCCGAACGCCATACTGGAAGTAGTTGACACTGTCGTAGTTCACGCGCCCGATTGGATAGACAATGAACGCATTGAAACTGTAGCTAGCAGCCTGAGGCAATATCCACTCATTATTACCTTTAAATAACCAGTTATTGTTTTTACATATAGCATTATAATAATTATATAGTGTTTGCGTACACTCATCACTTACTGCATATCCATAATCACTGGCATACATTAGTCCTAGCTTTCCTACCCAACTATTTGGATTTGATCCATAGTAGAACTCATTGTTTGTTGTATTTTGTATTTTTCTTTCATATTGGTACATTACATCTTTTTGAATTTTTGAATTACTATACCCACCTAAATAATATTTTGTATTTCCTATCATACTTTTTGATGTACTATCTAAATTATTTAAATATGTTGTATTAAGTTCTGTATTTAATGTTGCTGGTCTAGCCCAATTATTAGAACCATTTGTATCCCAATATTTATCTCCTATACTTTGATCTTTTATTAATTTTACCCTATTTTCTATTTTACCTGTTCCATCATCTGTGGGGAATACTCCAAGTATTCTCCATGTTTCATTATTAAATGTTACATAGTTTTTTGTACTTGCTCCACGATATCTATACTCTGTTATACTTTCTATTGCTCCTATTTGAAGTGTATTATCAGCTTCATGTGTTATGGTGTAAAGTCCACTATCACCTGCATTAGATGTTAATGTAGGTAATACTTGTGATGCTATACCTGTTACACTTGTTGATTTTTCTTCTATTGTAATTGGACTATCTACTCCTACTACTTTTACTTTAAATTTATATGTTTCTTCATTTGTTTGTTT
>ERZ827492.148-NODE-148-length-73366-cov-8.182892_pt1 | contig 73366 bp, 127 predicted proteins | sample MGYA00519704_ERZ827492 | MGnify/ENA primary metagenome ERZ827492 (study PRJEB31778, sample SAMEA3449325) | human gut metagenome | biome: human gut; feature: human-associated habitat; material: faeces | place: United Kingdom | collected 2010/2012 ... | reverse complement strand
GTAACCAAGAAATTCCACATGAGTAACCAAGAAATTCCACATGAGTAACCAAGAAATTCCACATGAGTAACCAAGAAATTCCATAAAATATAAAAAGGTAACAATTTTATATTTACAATGGTAACTTATGGTGCTATAATAAACATAAAAGTAGAGAAAGAGAGGTTTTACACATGGCTGGAAAAAAGATTGGGCCAATAACCAGTTTAGGAAATGGAGACAAACTTACTGTTCAAAAAAGTTTACCGCTGTTTTCCTTGTGGCGTTCAGAACTATCGCTTGCAGAATTTAAAATACTTGATACATACCTATCGCGCATAGATAGTCACAAGCCAGAGAAACGGGTTGTGGTATTTGAAAAAGGTGAACTTGAAAAGATTCTAGGAGTAAAAAAAATCAACAATCAAGACCTCAAGGCAAGATTGAAGCATCTTATGGGAAATGTAATAGAAGTGCAAGATGATAGTGAAAAACAAGGTTTTAGATTGGTGACGTTATTTGAAGAAGCAACGGCAGAGCAAGATGATTATGGTCTGTGGCAAGTAAAGCTAGAGTGTTCTCAAAAAGCAATGAAATACTTTTTCAATATTGAAAACCTCGGATATCTTCGGTATAAGCTGCGCTGCATAACATTACTCACAAGCCGTTATACGTATATCATGTTTACGTATCTTGAGCAAAACCGTTTTCGAAAAAATTGGGAAGTGCAGCTTGATGAATTAAGGCAAATACTTGATTGTGATAAAGAGGAACTGTATAAAGAATACAAGTTCTTTAATCAAAAGATATTGAAACGTGTTCAGAAAGAAATGGATGAAAAAACTGAATGTCGGTATACATATGAACCCATTAAGAAAGGGCGAACGGTAGTTGGCATAAGATTTGAAGTCGAAACATTACCTATATTGGAAGTGCAAGTTCCAGAAGCGCCAGTGCCGAAGGAAGATACATTAGATCGTCCGCTCTGGGAAAGTGCATTGGATGAATGGAAACTATCACAGGCACAGCTAGAAGAGATACAGACGCTACTCGTAACAATACCAGTTCATAAGCTACCAGATTGCCAGAAGGAAGATCTTGAAAAGGCTTACTACCAGTATGTGGCACAGAAAGCCGCTGAAATTAAGCGAAGAAACGAGCAGAAGCCGATTCGTAGTCGATTTTTATACTTGCGAAAGCTCATGCAGAAAGATATAGCATCAAAGCCACCTCAGGAAGGGAATCAGAAATCACAGGCGGTTGCAAGGGGGACACAGGCATTCCAAAACTTTACAGAGCGTAAGAATAACAATTATACAGGCAAGATTATGGATAAGTTGAGAAGTGATTTAAAGGAATTTCAGGAAAATCAAAGTTGCTGAAACATCAATAGCAGGAGAATTTTGCTTCCCCTGCTATTTTTTTATTGGTCCAGATATTCACTCCCAAACTTTTTCTCAAATTCGTTTAATGCTTCTTTGTGGAGCTTAAAAACATGTCGTTGTGTAAAATGTAACTCATCTACTATTTCACACCATTGTTGCTGTGCAACGTAACGCTTGAACAGTATATTATAATACTTGAACTCAAGCTGCTCCATTTGAGCAATGATTTTAGATTTTAAATCCACAAAAGAATCAATCATTGAATCAATTTCGCGTTCCATATCTACCAACTTACAAATCGTAGATGCAGTCTTGTCTGTGGCATGTCCAGTTTGCACATTGACATCTTTTACACAACTCGGAACTGAACAAAGCATATTTTTTAACTGTGTTTTTTCGTAGATTTTGTTTGATATTTTAAGATCAAGTACGCTAATTTGCGAAAGATAGTGTTTTGTATCCATACATGTCTCCAATCTTAATAGATGCTGTTAATGATTCTTGTTGGTCTTGGTTTTCTGCGCTGTATGCGCAGTGCAAAGTTTGCAAACGTATCTGGTACATCATCAAGCTGCTTTTTTCCACTGGTGGAATACTGAGCCAAAAGAGACATCATTACACCATATGGCTCTTTTGGTGTATAAAGCTTTTTGTCTTTAAAGACAACGTGCTGCAATATCCAGTTTGAACACTGATATATTCTTGCTTCCTTATTCGTTTCGGTCATTCGAGATGATATGTTGCAAATCCAGCCTTTTTCAAGGACACGTTTATCAACTTCCAGAGAAACACGGTCTCCGCCACTATTACCCTCAAACTCGCAATCTTCAACCTTGTTGTCAGCAAGGAGGTTTGCAGAATTTTCGTACTGCGCTTCATAATCAGAAGAATTACTACACACACAGTCTACGCAGTAATATAAATCTTTTCCTTCGTACTTTATAAGTACTGGAAGAACGAAGAAATCAGTACCTGTTGATTTTGTATCGGCTTGAGCAGTGATACGTTCAATTTTTGAGGTCGGGAGTTCCTTGTATCGCATGATTTTTTCTTCTGGAAACAGCAGTCCTTCTCTTTCGACTGGCTGTTGCATGTAAAGGCAGTTGTATGACACATCATCCATCAACAGCGCTTGCTTTGCAAAGAACTCCTTTGTAAAGCCGCCTATTGCATAGTCAAAGTTGCTGTCGCCTGTCTCCGGGTCTGTGGCAGGAATAGAAATAACCCTTACGCGGTTGTTTCCATCGTATATATCTATCAGCCTTCCAATAACATCTTGAGTTGACCAACGTGTTGCTTGCATGATCTCTTTGCAAGGATTATTATTGCTATCAACTGTTTTTCGCTGCAATGCATCTACAGTATAAGCTCCCCACATCTTGTCGAGGTAGTTCTTGTTCAAGGCTTCTTCTAGGCTACCTATCATATCATCGGTAAGTAAAAATTTGCTTGCGCGAACTTTTCCGGCACTCTTCGCACCTACAGATGTTGTTTGCAAAGATGGAAATGGCTTATATTTTCCAACATTGAATTGTTGCATCAATGCATTTGTAGATGTAATTTTCAAGTCTGGGAAGATATCGTGCCAAGCGTATTCAAGTGCATCATCAACCATTTGATAGACACCATCGTAATACATACGTGTGATATCACCTGAGTGTGAATAGAACAGGCTGTAATCGTCTGGAAACCAACCAATTACGGCTGAATGGAAGAACTTGAGTAGGGTTGTGTTATGCGTAACAATATAATCGTCAGTGACATATAAATGTGACGGATCATCAATATATATACACTGACACTCATCATTTCCGATATATTCAATTGATTTTATTCTACAGTATTCAAAATGGTTGAAGTTTTCACCAGAAATACAAGGTATGTAAAAGTGAGTTGGTTTGTAAAGCATTCTTGAAGTCTCTACAACTTTTTGACATTCAAAAACTCCAAGTGAAGTTTCGTAAACTGATAACCATAAATGATTATCAGATGCTCTACATTTATAACCGTTTTCAAGCGTTATTTCATAAATTTTACGTAAACCTTGGGGAAAGATTCCAGTTACGGTTGATTCATTGCCATTCGCAGCAAATACTTTGTCGCCAACCTTTAAATCACCCATCTGAACAAAACCGTTCGGAGTAAGTACCTTTGAATATAATGGCTGTGCCTTGCCCGTACCAGGCGGCATGGATATGCATAGAATGTCGTACTTATCATCAAGCATACCTTGATAAGATTCTATAAGCTGGAACTTCTCGAACTGCTTAATCTTTGGCTTGTAGAACATCTTTCGAGGTTCGCGCTTGTGCTCTAAGAATAGTAAATAATCATTGAATATTCTTGCTCGTGCACCATTCAGATAAGTCTGCCAATACAGTTTGTCCCACTCGTCGCCCTCTACTTTTCTGTTGCGGTTGCAGTACCATCGGACATAGCTATTTACATGGTCGCCATACCCTCTGTACGCATCAAGGTTCTTAAAATCACGATTTGGTATAAACTCGTTGGCATCAAGCAGAATCAGTCTTGCTCCGCCACATAAGGTGCTGAGCTGGCTGTATGTAGGTTGCATGATGATCTGGCGCTGTATATTTTCCACACGTTCTTTATGTTGCCTTAACTCTAACAAAAAAAGAGGCTCCTCCTTTCTTAACATTTAAAGAAGAGCCTCCATTTTGGCTGTTACATAATCACCATTTTGATTATGCCATTTTAATTATTTTCTTACTATATCTTCTTTGTTTACCCAACCGTAGACGTTATCGCCTATGATGTGATATTGATGCTTGCCACTCTCACAAATACCTGTTACAGTTGCAACCTCTGGAACTGCAGTGATTGGTCTGTCGGACCATGCCGACATATACTGTTTATTGCCTGTGAATTGGACTTTATCGCCTAAGTTTATAACTTGTGCGTTAGCATTTGCAGAATAGCTGTAATAGCCGCTTCCTGCCTTTGTAAAGGCATATCCGCAAGCCTCTCCCGGCCATACAATCTTATACCATCCAGAAGCTGTGATATCAAGGACTTCTACAGCTACAGAAGTCTTGATTGTATCAAGCTTCTTTGCAGATGTATCTGCTCCTGTGCGGATGTTCATAGGTGTGAGTGCGACTGCTGTTCCAATACCCTTGCCACAAAAGCTCGTATTGCCCTCTGTGCTGTTCTGAGGTGGTTGGCTACCAGATTGTCCAGCCATTGTGCCATTGTCAAGGACAACTACTGTGTGACCTTGTGTGCAGGTACAGAGAATATCTCCTCTTAACAGGTAATCTGAGGAATTGGTATACTTTGCATCTGTCAAGATATTAAACAGTTTTGTTTTGTTCAAAATTTTAACTTCTATTAGAGTTGAAAACCACTCAATCTCCCTCTGTGCTGCAAATGCAACACATGTACGAACAAGGCTGCTGCAATCCGTATTTGCAGTAACATTTACCTTTGAGCAATCCCATCCATACTGTTTTGATTTGTCGTATAGCTCCCATGATCCGTCCTGATTGTAACCAATCAAATTGTTGGCACACGCTGCTTCCATGCACTGTGCAATGCGCTCACGCACTGCTGCATCTTTAGCACGGATAACTACCCACCCCTTATCATGGCGATACCATGCTTCTACAGCTACTTCCTGCCCTGTCTGATCTCCTGCCTGTCCGCCAATCACTTTTCCATTCTCATCAATTCTCGCCGAACCTACTCTAACCATTTATTTTCCTCCATTCAGTGTAAAAAAGCCAATCTTCTGCTAATATGTCTTCAACAGAAGGTGTCCAGTCAATTTGTGTACCATTTGGATACACAAGAGCAATAGTTGTTTTGCTATTTTCTACAAGTTTAAGATATATTTTTTTCTCATGCCAGGCTTTACGTGTTATTTCGCAACCGTCTTTGAGTGCAAAAAGAGCATGGTTAAAAGAAAATGGTCTTGAGAAGTAGAATGCTCCCAATTTCGAACGATCTGCTTCATCTGCTGGATACCAGTCAATTGCATATAAAGCCTCAAATACATAATCAATATGATCTTGGTCATTCATTGCGAAAAGCTTTTCGTCTGTATGCCCTGTAGGATATTTGATCATAATTGTCTTCCGTTCATTATCCCAATACCAAATTTCAGGATATTTTCGGCGTTTCATTGGGATTCCGTCCTGCATGTTGAAAATTGCTATTCTTGAATCCATGGTGCTTAATCCTCTTCGTAGATGATATCTAGCCCATACGCAACAGCTGCATCATGTTCGATACGGCATCCACGAGCATTTTCCCATCCTTTACAGAAATATGCAGCATGGCACAGGCTCATGTTCTCCAGAGACTTTGCCAAGAAACAGAGTGGAATCTGTACAACACCGCGTTCCTTCATTGACTCGTTGCTGTACCACTCGTCTGTAAAAAGAGTGTTTACGATTTCATAGCCCTTCGCCTCTAAAGCTGTAACAGCCTTTTCTCTTGTTGCAACAATTTCCTCATCAGTTTTGCCAGCCATTGGCTGTGATAGCATTGCTTTCATCTTTCTTATTCCTCCTTGTGGCATGTATTCTGTACTTTCTTGTACACGTCTTCGTACAGTTCCTGTTTGTCGCCGTTGTAAGTATACTCGGCATAAACTCCATCTCCCGACACTGTGGTGGCTGCCAGTAACTTGTAATTTTGCAAAGTCTTACAACTCCATACAACGAAAACATTATCTGGAGTAATCTTTTCTACTCCTTCTTGCTTGTCATACCATTCTGACAATTTTCTTTTGCACACATTCTGAAAGTGTGCCATGCCTGTAACAATCATTTATTTGCTCTCCTATTCCTCGTAAATAATTTTTAAGTCGTATGCCGAAGCAGCATTATGATCGAGCCAACAACCAACCGCGTTTTTCCATCCTTTACAAAAGTAAATTGCGCTAGAACGGGTTATGCGAATAAAAAGCTCAGCAACAAAATATTCAGGAACGGTGACTACGCTACTTTGCTCAAGAGAAGCCTTGGAGTTGTACCATTCTTCTAAAAAAGGAACATCTATAGGTTCATACCCCATTTCTTTTAAAGCTTGAACGGCTTTTTCTCTTGTGGCTTTAATTTCTTCAATGGTTTTACCACAAATTGGTTGCGAAATCATAGCTATCTTAGCTCTGCTGTTAAGGCTCTCACTGTTCAAATGCCAAACAATCCAATTATCGGATGCAATGTTTGAAAAAGTATAATCTGGATTAGCTGTTTTTCTAATGTCAAACTCCTCACCATCTTTTGTGTGGATGATGATGGTCTGCTTTTCTTTGGACCAGTACCAATAGCCTGCCCATGACGGAAGCTTTATCAGCGCACCCTGTTTCATCAATTTAAATGCTTCTGAAAATCTCATGCGTACTCCTCCTTTAAACTATTAAGGCTATAATTGTTGTTGCTAAGAATACAATAGTTGTAAACATAAATATTTTTTGGTTGCGTTTTAGGCTATAAAGAGTGTTGAATGCATCGGCAACGATCATTTGCTCACTGGAATACCGGGCTGTATAATTGTTGCCGAGTAGTTCTTTTAAAAAATCATCTTGTATGCGACTCAGGCGTTCAAAACGCTTTCGATAATTTCTAAGTTCCCATCTAAGATCTATTTCTGTATAAGTACTCCATTTATCGCTTTGAATGGCTTCGCAAAACTTTTTGTATCCTTTGTATTCTTCACTACTTCGAATTACATGAGAAGAACAATTCAGAAATTCTTTTGCTTCTTCTAGGCGCAGATACTCCTCTCCTGTCCATATCATTACATTTAGACCATTTTCTGAGGCTTTTAAGGCATCTTCGTATGTCATAAAAGATTTTTTTCTCCTTTCCTAAGTGTTTGGTGACAGATTTCTAGGCTTTTCAAGCTTTAGTGCAGCAAAATTCATTTTCAAGCTCTTGTTATGGTCCTTTAAAATTAAATGTATTACATATGTTTACTATGTAAACGTAAAGTTTACTCATGATGAGTTGCCTTGTATCCCCATTCAGGCAAGAAATTGATCTCATAACGGTATTTGTCTACCTCTGAACCAGAGATATCTTCGACCACGTACATGGTGTAGTCATTCAAATACACGTAATCTTTCTGATATTTGCCTTCGGCAGTCTCAATAATGACTTCGAGTTCATTTGATGAATTGTTCTTTAATGCAAATGTTCCAGTCAGCTCCAAAAGGACTGTATCGGTTCTTGCGTTCAGAACAGTAAGCTTTCTGGTAATATTAAAATTGTCTGCTTGCACAGAAATATTAGCGCTTACCTTATTAGCTTCAGTGCCGCAGCCAATGGCTGCGCTAGAAAACATTGCTGCGGTTGCAAGGGTAACAATTAGTCTTTTTAATTTCATTGTCCATGTCCTCCATTAGTTGATTCATTAAATCTTTTTACGCCATTTGAAAAAATATCAGGATCTTTTTCAAAACAAATGTAATGACGACCAGTATTCACAGCTGCTATTGCTGCTGTCATGCTTCCAGCACAGATATCAAGTACTGTGTCGTTTGGGTTGCTATATGTCTTAATCAATTCTTCGATTAGTTTAACTGGCTTTTGTGTCTGATGATATCCGTTTTCATTTGAAAATCTCCACACAGATCTTGGATATCTTTGTGTGCTTTCATAGTCAGTTGGTGTATAGTTTCCGTAGCATTTTGATGTTGCTTTCTGAGTTTTTCGAACCCGTTTAACAGGCATACCGTTTTTCATTTGTGGATTGTATGTTGGCAAACACTTATAGAACACGCAAATATCTTCATGCGCTCTAAGTGGCATACGGTTCGCGTTGAGAAATCCAGATGCATTTGCTTTTTCATAAATCAAATTATAGTGCCACATTTTGCAATTGCTTTTCATCAAGTCTGCCGTGAACATACCAGATGCAAAGAGGATAATTGCACCATTGTCTTTGATTATTCGGTTAATGCCCCCCCATAAGTCATCAAACGGAATCGGAGTATCCCATTTATTTCTTGTAATCCCGTATGGAAGATCTGTGCAAACCATGTCAATCGACTTGTCAGGTATACTTTTCATTCCATCTCTGCAGTCAATGTTAATCATGACATCAATCATCGGTATACAACATTCTTGCTAACTTCGGCAACACTGATTCCGGATGCGGTCCGCCGTACCTCAACATCTTTACCTTTTTTGAGTGCCGCCGCTATAAGGGCGGCTTGCTCCACAACTTTTGTTTGCAAATCATCTTTAATCAACTAATCCTGCCTCCTTCCACGCCTGATACAGTTTCTCACCATTCCATGCAATCCAGTCAACCATCTCTTCGTTCATCGCCCATGCACCGACAATGCTGTATGAGCTAATTGCAAGTCCCGATTCAGCGAGAAACGCATGGACAATTTCGTGCTGTAAAATATGTTTTACAAGTTCTTCTGACGATGTCGCCATTGAATCATGTTCTGGATCTGTATTAGGGTCTACATAGTAAATCTTCTTGCCGTAAGCGTCACACCATCCGTCCGCGATATCGCATTGCTTATACTGGTCACGGCTTACTTTTACAATTTGGTATTCCTGTCCCATTACATTTACTTTATTTGCAATCATCATATTGTTATCTCCGTTCTACAATTCAATCGAACACATTCCGATACACTGTGGTGTGTCAAAAATCTTTTCTCGCATTCGCCTGGTGCAGACATATCTGCCTTCCTTCCAGTTAATGCGCTCGTCTTTTCCTTCATCACACGTTATGGTTAAATCTCCGATATCAAATGGATTTCCATATGCTTTCCAGTCTTCGACAATGTAGTGGAACATATCTTCGACAGAATCAAAGATTCTCATTTCTGCCATTGCGTCGCGTAATGCTCCTCTGTGTGGTCTATATTTCACCATGAATCAGCCCTCCTCAAAAGCATAGCCTTTGATCCTATTGTCAACAAATCGAATCTGGCTTGGATTTACCTCGCCCATCGTGCCGTCCTCATACTCTACAAGCCCAAATATCATGCTCATTTGTCCCTCAGGACAACCGCCAATATACAAATCCGCTGCAACAGGCTTTGCAAAATTTTCCCACATATGGAATAACGCTTTCTTTTCTTCGCCATTTTGAGTTACAATACATGGACGAACCCCAAAGTTGATTTCTATATTCTGCATTTACACCTCCTAGTGTACGTGTATACTTGTATCAACGTACATATATAGCTAGCATAATGTACGTGTATATAGCTAGCAAGTTAATACAAGTGTTTATAAAACAACATTTCTCGGATGCTGCCAGACATGTAGTGTGATAAACTCTTTACAATCACTCCATGTTTGCTGCCGTAATCAGTTTTTAGATACTCTTCGATCAAAACCTTGTTGCTTTGAAGGTCATCATAGTCATCTTTTAAAGATTCTGGTGACTTGATATAGCTTCTTGCAACTCGTTTAAGGCTCTCGTCTGATAGATTCTTGGCATCAAAGCCTGTAGATGCTTTGTATTGATGGTTAAACTCAAAAATAATAGCAGTCAGGCTGTTATATTCCTTGTCAACCCAGTCATTTTCCTGTTGCTCTGTAGTAAAGATGTTTCTAGGATTGTTCGAATACAGTCTGTGAAGCTCATCTTTAAGAACTGGCTCCTTAGATTTGATAAAATCATCTGGATCAACAGTAGGTTCTTTCTTTTGAGGCTTGCCACCTGAGTTTTGAGCACTTTTAGTGCGCGAAACCATGTATTTATCTCTATTGTCAACTTTAGTTGATAATAGAGCATGTTCTTTATCTGTATCACTCAAACTACTGTTATACTTAATATCTATTGTATTACTTATCTGTGGACTTTTTTCAACCCCACCCTGTTGATTTTTCTCCATACCCCCACATGGATTTTTTTCCATGTTAGAAGAAATAGATTTTTCATTGACAAAAGAATCAAAAAATTTCTGGGTGAGTATAATGATTCGCTTGTCGATTTCTTTAGTGTTTTCTTTGTATTCAAAGATTCTTTCAATCAATCCCAGTTGCTCAAATTTTAAAAGCATCTTTTGAATACTATTTTCTTTCAAGCCAATGAAGTTGGCAAAATGCTTGTTAGAAGCAAAACAGCCTTTGTCTTTTTGAGTAAGACTGTATATCTCAATTAACAAGAATTTCTCTCTAGGACTTAAATCCGGTGATAAATAAAGACGTTCTGGAATCCAGATTCCTTTAAAATCTCTGCCCTCCGATATTACTATTTCTTTTTTTGCCTTCTCCGACATCTGTTTTACCTCCTGTGCGATAATGTATTCCTGTGATTACAAATCAGTTGCCAAGCAGTCACAGGTTCTGCTTTTCGGGAGCTACCCTAGGCAACTGGAGCGCCGCGAGAAGGATTCGAACCCTCAGTCCTTTTACAGATCACTAGTTTTCAAAACTAGCCCAGTACCATTGTGGCATCGCGGCAAAAGTGGGTAGAGTAGGACTCGAACCTACATATCCGAAGATGACAGATTTATAGTCTGCTGCAATACCAATTCTGCGCATCTACCCAAAGACCGCCTATACGGTTGCGGCTGACTTGTCCGCAGGTTGATTCTCACGGGGAGTTGCAGTTGCTACTTTGTGGGAAAAGAGAAAGGGATTTCACAAGAGAAAGAAAAAACCACATTGTTTACAAACTACATATGGACCCTCTGGGACTCGAACCCAGACCCGGCTGCTTATGAGGCAGCTGCCCTAACCTATTGAGCTAAAGGTCCGTATGTGCCATATGGGACTCGAACCCATGACGCCTTGATTAAAAGTCAAGTGCTCTTCCAGCTGAGCTAATGGCACAACAGGGCTAGTTGGAATCGAACCAACAGTGCAGGAGTCAAAATCCTGTGCCTTACCATTTGGCGATAACCCCAGCGTGATCTTATCCTCACAAACCACTGGCTGTCAAGACAAGATTCATGATAAAAAATGTAGAAAGTACTACAGCACTGGCAAGTCTTTCTCTGGATCTTTTCTCATTCAGCCATCCTATAATGCTAGTCAGCATAAAGATGTTAAAAAGAGATGCCAGAACACGGAGAATAAGAACAAACATTAAATATCCCCTTCCTTTCTGTGGAGTGAATTTTCAGCTTTGAAGCCGTTAGGATAGCGCTCCCAAAGCTTCTTGTTGTTTTTGGTTGCAATATCCTCAAGAGAGGTATCAAGCGCCTCAGCAGTAAGCGCCAGATAATACAGCACATCACCACATTCCTTGATAAGATGTTCTCTATCGAACGGATGCCCCTGAAAAATCTGCTTTTTGAGAAGATCAACAAGCTCACCTGCTTCACCTGCAGTACCGAGGATGCCATTCATAAGCATGTTTTCCTTTGTTGCTTTTGTTACGTCTGATGCGGTTCTCATTACGCCGCGCTGATACTCGTCAAATGTCATTTTGTTTCCTTTCCAGTGATAAGATCACTATACGGCAATGTTTCAATCCAGTCGCAAAAATCTCGCCATTCGTCTAACTTATGATTTTGACGGGATTTATAAATATTTGCCAGAACCTCGTAGTTCAGCATTGAATTACGAGTCTGATTATAGCTACTTGGAAGAAGCTGAATAAGCTGCCACCAATATTTTTTGTCTTTGGTTTCAATATACTTCTTTCGGTAATAATTCAGGGCTTGTATTGTGAAATCTAAAATATCTTCCGATGAGAAATAAATACCATCTTGAATATTTACAGAAAAAAACATATTTGATGTTTCCATATCCCAAGCACCTGAATAAACATTAGGGCTTTTAAAAATATGCTCATGGCTAAAATCACTACGATTAAATTCCTTTTCAGTGATCTTATGCATGGTACTGCATGAATTTGCAACTGTACCGACCTTGTAAGTGTCAAATTCTTTCCACCAATATAATGGCGCTGTAATACGAACGTAAACTGGCATCATTCTTAAATACTTCCTATGATCAGTTCCGAATTTTGCTAGTTTAAACATGAGTGAGTGATCTTTGTCCCCAAGTCTATATTTCCCATTTCGTGGACAAAGATCGTCTCCAGTGCATTCGGCTTTGCATATTTCGTTACTGCAACAAACGCATTGATAACCGCTATCGCTTTTATCCCAACTATTCATCGGATTACGCATTCCCTCAATCACAAATTCCATCTGTTCGGGACTCGGTAATACAGTATGTTCTAATCTAATCATGAAGACTCCTCTATGTTGAACACTTCTTTTTCGTATTCGATAAAAGATTCTAAAATTTTATCGAAAAATACATATTTGAAATATTCTTGAAGTTGGCAAGTATCAAGGTCTTTCAGCAGCCAAAGCTCAAAAGCATAGTTAAGGCGCCACGGAGTACCATCACATGTTTTTTTCTCAAAACTAACAATTATGTGGTTAAAATGTGATGGAATAGTCTTGGCATCAATTCCAAAAGACTTGCTAAGCTTGATTAGCACAGAAATGCATTTATCTATGTCGCTCATAGACACTCCCTTCTTATCGAGTTGCTGACAAAATAATCTTGTTATTACATTGTGGACAGACGATGTAAGTCGTACCTTTGCTGCTTAGCCAAAATGCAGATGATGTTTCTATAATTGAGTGCGACGATTTCTGAATGTCAGAAATATCGTAGCTCAAAAGCGCACCGCAACTTGGACATTCAGCTTCCTTCCTTGTGCCAGGTCTCAGAATTTTTATCATTTCGCACAATCTCCTAACGCTTCGCAGTAAAATCTTTAAGTGTTCCAAGAAGCGCCTCTTTTGACCCGAATTCTGGAAGCTCCAAGATTAAAGCAGCTCTACAAAAGCTGATTGTAGCATCAAGCCCCAAAACAAGCTCTAATTGCTCTAGCTGTTCTTTACCTATAGTATTTGCCACTGAATGAGATGAAATTGATTGTAGGGCATTCTGTGGCTTTACAGCGGTATTTTGAGAGGCTGTTTTAGCAGCCATTGCATCGTTCTGTTGCTTAGCTTTAACCATAAAGTCCAAAATGTACTGACAAAGCTCTTGACGCTCTTTACATGCTTTTATTTTATTTGCATCTGGATTAGGCACAGCTGAGAGATCATTGATCTGCTTTTGATATCCAGAAATAACACCTTGTAACCATGTTGTTGCATTTTCAAATTTTGTAGCCATTACTCCTCCTATTCATCCAAAAGGGATATTGCTTTGACAAATTCACGAGGAAAGAGAGTTCTTGAGAAGTTGGAAGCGCAGGATACGTAAAACAATTCTTTGCTGGTTATATAGCCATAGTATCCACCTCGCGAACTGCAATAAGCTTCTATTGTTTCACTTGTGCCGTCAATAAATTTAACTAAAACTAATTTTCTTTCCATTGCTTATTCCTCCGGCATGTAGTAGATATATGCTGAGAAGTTAGAAGCAGAAATATTTAATTCCTCAAATACCTCGGCTGCTCTGGCTGGAGTCTTATACTCTGCAAGTACCATGTCTTGGTTTGCAGTCCTTGCAAAGATGATTTCATCACGTCTCAGCAAAGCAACGTTACAAAACTCAACAGATTTGGTTTTACACTGTGAAATGATTCTCATTAGATAACCTCCTGTTCTTGTGTTCTATCTGGCATGTAACCATTTGGGTAACGTTTATTCGTTCACGATTTATTCCGTGTCCTTCACGGCACAACTGGCAAACCAGTATGTCACCGCAATGCTGACATTCATCGGTTATTTCTTTGGTTGATATTTTCATTTTATAGTTTGAGTATATTATGCCTTGGCGCTATGGCAAAGAAACTGTCAAGGCTCACAGCTTTCGGGTCGCGATTCCCTATCTTTGCCATATGTATAGTTACGAGTTAAAAGGGGCTTTTTATTTTGGAAAAATATTTTGGGGACTAAGTAGCCCCATGCCAGGGGCACGCTCTCAGACCCCTACACCCCTTTTCCATGTGATCATCTGGTAGCTGCGCAGCTGGTCGCGGCTCCTGATCCTATGGCGGCAAAACCTAAATTGTGCGTATTTGTATATACAAAAGCAACAGAGTTTTGCTGCCCTGGTCTGAGTATACGTACCATTGACCGTTAAAAGTACGTAAAACAAACATTATACGAACTCTATGTTGCTTTGAAGATTAACACAGATCAAGAAACCTTGACCAATCTTAATTTGAATCGTCAGACAATTTAAAATCCGATAGTTTTGGGGCTTCTGGCTCTGCATCAATGACTTTTTCCCACTCTTCCGCCGTTATCTGTTTGGCTTCTGGTGCTGTCTCAGCTGATAGCCGGAACTCTGATGCGTTGACATAGTCGGAATTGTTGGTAAGATCAAAGATTGCAAGCACTGGTGGCATTTTGCCAGTAAATGCAAGCTGCTTCTTGCAAGCTGTTATAACGCCTTTTACCGCGCCTATAGTAGACTTCCAATCACTGCTACGCTTTTCGTAGCCCGTGATCATGTGCCGCGTAACTCCCAAAAATGCCGCCCAGGATTCTATATCAGGCACTAGGCGCAGCTTTCCGCCTTCCGTCGGGGTTTTGTTTACGTTCCGGACAAATGTTAGATACTCTTCTGAGTCGTGCTTGAAACTTTTTAGCCCTTCGGGAGAGTTGCTATACATGGGCTGTGAACCTTTTTCACGTGCTCTAGCTAGCCCCTGCAGAGATACGTCAAGGATAGCATCCAGTTCGTCTCCGTCCATGGTTTCTGCAATATCCCTATAGCTTGGCATTCGTTTCCCTCCTCTTGGCATTCTGTAGCCCTCCTTTCCCTGTATTTCTTTTTGTCGTGCGTATATGTGGCTATATCTTAGCCTTTCCCCTTCAAACGTCTTCTAGCCGCCTTCTGTGCCCTTCTAGCGCACTCCTGTGTGTGCTCATCGTGTCCAGCTCTCGTCTGCATCCGTCTTGGGCTGCCTGTCCTGACTGTGCGCCGCCCTCATCTGCCGCCTGTCTGTGTATCTCTCATCTGTTGGCTGTCTCTGACTTGATCATTTGTCAGCTCCTGCACTCTGTATCTATATATACTTAGATACACTATACACATACCTACTTACTTACCAGATATCTATATACTGTACATACAGATATACATATACCTATACAGTACATAGAGATATACTATACATATACCTTATACATACTGTACATATAATATATATTATCAGACAATATATTATATATACTCTGTATACACTGTACATATATAGATATTATATACATATACACCATATAATTATAAATATAATATAAATACACTGATAATATATTAAATATACCGATAATATATTAAATATATATACCATATACATATACAGTAAATATATATACTGTATATATTATATATATAAGGAAGCGACACGGAAAAGCTGTAGGCCTGGGGGAAAGAAAAAGCCCACGACCAGAAAAAGGAGCACCGTGTTTTAGCACGGCTTGAAGTCTTTTCCGATCATGGGCTATATACTCTATATATCCATATCTAGGCTACATATAAATACTATATATAGTAGCTTACTTACATAATACAACAATATGAGGTGTAAATCAAGTTAAATATTTTTAAAAGTGCAAGTTGCACAAATTAAAAATTTACGGCTGAATATCTGAAAATAGGCAAAGAAAAACGGCAAGCTGTGCGCCTGCCGTGGTTCTTTCTGAATTTTTAAGAGTTGGGATAAGCCAAAACAAAGCGCTCTGTTGTAGGGTCCTCTTTGATTACGCTTCCGGGGTACTCTCTAAGCTGCCGTTTTAACTCCTTCAGATCTGCATAGGCTTCTTTTTGGTAGCTTCTTAGCTCCTGTGAGGTGTAGTTGTGTAAGTAGCCAAAGCCTAAATTGTCATCTATAATCGCGTTCTCGTGCTCTATGATCTTGTCATACAATACTTTCTCTATGTGCCCATCGTCACGCAACACGGACACATATTTTTTTCGCTCTCTTTTGTGTGGTTTTTTGAGCTTGCTTGGGGTTGGCGCTGGAAGACTTTTGGGAGTGCCTACAGGCAAAAAGCCCCGGTCTGTTGCCCCCATCTTTACGGCGAGGCCATCGGCTAGAATCTCGTATACATCGCCTACTTTCGAGCACTCAAAAGCTCCAGTTGACAGTTGTAATTGTAGTTCGGTGTAGCAATCAATGTCTGATTCTCCAACGATCTGCAAAATAGAAAAATCATTGGTCCCTGTCTTGTCACTGTTCCGCACCTCGATGGAGCGCGGAGAATTTGGGCGTGATATATCGGATACATAGGAGCGATAAAAGCTTTCGCGCTGGCGGTGTCCCTCGGCTCCATACACTCTAAAAATTTTAACCGTTTGCATAAAACTTCTTTCTCCCGGCTCTAACCTTGCCGGGCAGGTTGTAAATTACTGCTCAAAAGTGGCAAGTGCTGCACAGATACCGGCGGCTTCGTCTTTGTCGCATCTACGTTCAAACACGAGCTGGTAATAGTCGCTGCTTCGCCATCCACCATCAAAAAGAGCGGCGGCCTCACCCGTTGCCAGCGCGTCAGATTTTACTTGCTGTGCTCTCGCTGTAAACTCATCGTATGGCTTTTCATGGCTTGAATCAGAAATTATATCAACATCAACGCGGCGGTTGTTGTCTGGGTCTTCATCATTGACAAAATCACCTGTACAATTTTGCCAATCAAAAGCATAATCAATGACGTCATCGACGCTATCAACCTTATAAGCCCCTTGACCATGCTTAAAAGAGCCATCAACTAAAAGGCCAACGCTGAGGTCTTGGCTATACTGGCCGCTGTTCCATACTCTCATAGTAATTTCTATGAGTCTTTTTTCGTCTTCAATCTTCATTTTTTTCCTTTCTGCCCTCGTAACCTCCGGGGTGGGTGCTTTGATATTTACCAGATCTCAACGCCGAGCTTGTCAGCTGCTGCGCTTACTACGTCCTCTACGGTATCACTGTCGGCGCTGTCGTACTCGTCCGCCATGTCGGCCAGTTCACACAGGCGGCGGCAGTCGTCCGGGTTCCACTCTCTGCTAGACTTGATGCGATATGCTACAGCCTCCGGCACGTCTAAATCTTTAAAAAGCTCATGTCCTGCTGCGCCCATGTGGCTCCAGTTAAACTCAACACGCTCGATATACTGGGCGTCTGTGTAGCGGTCTGGCGTTGCCTTTGTCTCTGCGATCAAGTCACCCATTTCCGGATGATACTCCATCTTCTCAAGCTCCTCTGCTACTTCTTCCATAGTCTTTCCACCCCACTGGTAAGACTCAAACGGGTCTGCGTCTGGCCAGTTTTCGCGAGCTGCTGCCAGAACTTCCGAACCTGTGATGGAACCATCTTCAAAACCGCCGAGAACGTTTACAACCTTGCCGTTCTCATCGCGTGTCACTGCCTGGATACCGCCGCCGTTGTCCTCATAAAACTTTGTTGTATACTGCTGCTTCTTTGCCATATCTTTTTACCTTTGCCCCTGTGGGGCTTCCTTTCTCTATTTGTGCCTTTAGTATAACTTAAAAAAGTTACTATGTCAAGCTTTTTTTTGAAAGTTTTTTAAAATTTTTTCTTCTTCGGCTTGGTCTGGTGCATAGTATATAAGGTGCTCCGGCTGCATGTGCAAGATGCAGCATATACGATTGATAGCCTCAAGGCTTATATGTGTATCTCCTGCCTTAATCTTTCGCCATGTATCCTGCGATAATACGCCGCTTTTCTGCGCTGTGTAGGCTGTAACGCCTGCGGTAGCCAGTGCGCCGGCTACGTCAAATTTAAACTTTATCATACTTGTAGTAAACTCCTTTCACTTCTGCTGCTTGCTGTATCACTACATATATATAGTAACTTTTTAACTGCAAAAAGTCAAGAAAAAATATAACGAAAAAAAGTTATAAAAAGTCTTGACATAACTTTTAAAAGTGATATAATAAGGGTGTAAACAAAAAAAGCCGGTTGCACTACCTACCAAGCAAACGCAACCGGCACCAATCAAAAAAAAGAAAGGTAGCTTGATTATACATCAAGCAAAGGGAAAAAACAATGTTATATTCAGAGTTAGCAAAAACTTACAGAAAGCTTTTCAAGAAATATCCAAATATTTCTAGTCTCCAGGATTTCGGCGGCAAGATTTTAGAAGAAAAAACAACCTATGCTAAGCACGGCACGCGTTGGGTTGAAGTGAAAAAAGAAGAAAAAGAAGTACCGGCAACTTATGTTTTTAATGTATTTGATGCAGTACAATTTTTTAAAGACTTAGGCGGATACGAAAAAGTAAGTTGTGGCTATACAAAGGCCGGATATCTTCCAGACGAGTTACTAAGCATCAGCCCTAATAGAACGGAAAAAACAGTAAGAAAATATTATTTCATTTAAAAAAATAAGGTGGGCGAAAATGCCCACCTTTTTATTTGCTCCGCGCCTGATCAAGTAAGCGCTGCGTCTGCTCCTGGCCGTATATATCCATAATATCAAGCTGATACCGTGCATCAGCCAAGAGCCTTTGCAGGTCTACCGCTTCCAGGTCTGGCGTCTGGCTCTTGGTCTTCTGGCTGGACGGCTCCGGCTCTGCCACAGGTGCTGCAGGTCCTTCTGCATCTGGTGCCGCTGATCGGATGCTATCGCGGCTGATTTTTTCAGCTATCGCGGCTTTTATGTATCCGTTGACTGATAGGCTTGTAGCTGCTGCCGCCTCTTGTAGTCTGGTGTAATCTTCGTGCCGCAAATCGAGCGGAACACGCTTATAAGTCTTGCTTGCATATCTTATAGTAGCTTGCTTGTGTGCGTCTGATATTGCCATAAGTTTTTCTTTCCTTTCCATATATTATAGAGGCCCATTTTCCACCTCTAGCATAATTATACACTATAAAAATAAAAATATACACGTACATAATGCACAAAAATATACACGTACATTTATACAAAATTACTATTGAATATACACGTACGTTGTTATATAATACAGTCAGAAACAAGGAAAACAACAAACGCAGAAAGGAAGTAAAAAATATGAAGAGAACAAAAAATATGATTTATAAGGCATCCGATGAAGCAAGAGAGCTGTTTTTATATGCTACTAACTCAGGTGTTTTGTATGATCGCCAGATTAAGCCGAGTATCGAAAACCTCAGAAAAAAAGCAAGAAAGGGGACCTTTGATAAAGACAAGGCGGCAGACCTCTTTTATTATGTAGCTACAAGCGCTTCGGCCATGTATGATAAAGATTTTGGATTTAGCTTTTCTGTCCAGCAGCGCTTTACAGCCGCGGTTGATATGGTTGATTTTTACATTGATGAAATAGAAGAGATTTAAGCCGAAACGCCCCGGCTTGGGGCGTCCGTTGGGGATTGCCTCCCGGCGCTGATGATGGCAGGCAAGAAAGGGAAAAGTTATGACAACATTACAAATTATTAGATTGAATGAAAGCGCCCCAGCTATGGCGCACGGTTTCCGTTATAACGTCCAGATCTGGACGAAGGACAGCGGCCGCGGCTGGTGCTATGCCGGAAACGGCAAGTTTTTAAAGACTGCAGGCGAGGTTCTGAGCTATGGCAAGGAACACGCTGATTTTTACAGTGCTGACATGTACAAGGATTTTTACACCTGTATGAGTGAGGAAGACGTTGTATATTTTGTAGGGGTTTACAAGTGGCACGCCTTCCGCGTATATCCAGATGAAAAAATTACAAAGGCAACTGAGCAAGAAGGCGAATTGGCCGGAAAATGGCTTGAAAGAGAGAAAGGAAAGCGATGATCACAACAAAAATTGTCTTGCTGGGCGACACTCACCCGGCAAAACTTCGCGGTTATGGTTACAGTGTGCAGATTTTTGTAGATGGTGAATACAGTAATATTTGCAAGTTGTGCCGGACTCTGGCAGATGCTGAAAGCTACGCTAAGGAATTTTAAGTTTTGCGTTTCTCCGCTTTAGGCGGCGAGGTTCACGACCTGGGGACGCTATTTGGGCGGTGTGACCGCCTCCGGTGAGGGCTACCCATGCGGTTATAAGTGATCTATACCCGGCGCAGGTGCTGCGATAAACCCCGGCGAGGTTGGCAAGAGGTTGAGACAAGAGCGACGCCGTCAAAATACAAGGGAAAAAACATCAACCGCAAATGCGGAGGCGCTAACGTCCGCAAACGGCACGAGATCCAGAAAGCTGTATAATCGTCTGGACATCTAGCAGCTTATGCATCTGCTAACACAACCGATTGCATACGAGATGGAAACCAGCGAAAAAGGTTAAAGGCTGTAAAGGTCAGGCGGTGCGGAAAGCTGCGGCAAGTACGGTAAAAACTGACAGGATAAAGGAAAGACCGTCTGGGGGTCCGTTACCCCTGTAGTGCCGGGGTGATCCGGTAAAAGATTTGAGAGCTACACGAAACGGCGTCATGCACTACTTGCCACATTTGGCAAGCATCACGGAGATAATAAAAAATGGCTATATGACAATAACAATATCTACAAAATAATATAGATACTGTACAAAAGGAAGGAAGGTAAAACATGAATACATACGAAGAACATATGCAGAACTTTTTGAAGGTGCGTGAATTTTTGCGTGCATCTGGTGAGATTTCCGCGCTTGCAGTGGCATTTCATAAGCCGGTTAAGTGGTATGGCGAACACTCACAGATGGAGGCTGTGAAACTGTTGAGAGAAGAAAGCGAGGGCGAACGATGATTTTACAGACGGTATCTATCAGCGCCGCGCCGCGAGAGCTGCATCTGCAGCTTTTCAAGGCTCACGGTGATGAGCTGGAGAAGCTTGAGAAAGAGATTGCAAGCCTTGACGCTGTGGCCCTTGTGTCATGGGCACGAGTATTCGAGGCGGTAAAGACTCCAGGTGTGGTGGCACACTGGGAAGTGCAGCACGAAATTGACGGCAAGGCATACACAGAGCAACGCATACTGCACGCATCCGTAAAGAATCCGGGCTGTATTCAATTTTCTACAGCTCATGTCTACCCAGACGAGTATATCCCGGTGATGGATTCACAGTTTAAAAATGCAGCTGATTTTTTCCGGTATGAAGCGCCGCTGTCGGCGGTTGTTATTATTGAAAAGGTTGCGTGACGCGGAAAGAGGTGATAAAATGAAGGTGATCTGGGAATCAGACCTGCAGATTGAAAAAATGTGCAGCAGTGCAGAGCGCACAATCCTCTGCCAGAAATCAAGAGGATTCAAGGCAACAATTGAAAAAGAAGAAAAGCATGAAAAAATGCTTGATGCAGTAGCAAAGGGCATTGGTGACTTGTTACTCGGTGCGCTGATCTTCGGCGGCATGACAGTTGCGTTGTACTATGGAAGTATTTGATAAGAGGATATGAAGCATGTTTAAACAGACGTTCTCTGTACTCGCACGTACAATTATAATTTTATTTCAATCCACACAGACGGTTCACTGCCTGTGAATAGCGACCGAAGCCGGAATAAATATCATCTTCATTTTTAAGATAGCGTGATGGCTTGAAAAAGTCAAGAACTTTTTGTATAATACTTACAATGTACAAATAGTACTGCTATCTTATAATAGTGCATATTGACAAGGGAAAGGAGTCGGCAATGGCAAAGAAAGATTTAACAGGCGAACGGCATGGAGATTTGGTGGTGCTGGGAGCTTCCGAAAATAAATACGCTAGTCCTAACACCGGAAAAAGAATAAGCCTTTGGAAAGTGAAATGCTTAAAATGCGGAAATATAAAAGAAATGCAGGCATCTCACTTTTACAGATGTGTAACATGTGGATGCGTAAGAAGACGTAAATACCACAACTGTGTAATATGTGGAAAGCCATTTATTTGGCATCCGAGTGATACAAAACAATGTTGTTCTGCTAAATGTGCGGCACAATTAAGAAAGAAACACGGCTTGTGTACGCCAAAGGGGACACCTATGCCGCCTGCTCTAATTGAAGCTCAAAAGAAAAGTCAATTAGTAAAAGCGGCTCGCGAACGATTTGCAAAAGAAGCAACTAAAGCGGCTCATGCTTTGCCAGAAGGACAACCGGGACCACAAAACAGAACTGCTAAAAAGTGGATTTTAATTGATCCTCTAGGAAATTGTTATATAGCAGTATCGTTGAAGGATTGGGCTAGAAGAAATTGCCGAAGGTTCTTTGATGAAGATGTACCAGAAAATATTGCAGCTGGACGCGTGCGTGGTGGTTTTACTGCAATTGCAAGTAGTTTACGTGGTGTGTCTTCACGGAGATCTAGGCCAGTGTATACTTATAAGGGCTGGCGATTGGAAGAGTTACCAGTTGAAAAGACCGAAGAGGATGTTAAAATGGCGTTGGAAGAAAATAGGAGACAAAATGGCGAAGAGAAAGAAAAAAGTTGAGAATAAACGAATCCTGGCACTAGAACTGTACAAAGGATTCTTAAAGGCTGAACCTGATTTGGCCGATCAAGCAAAAGCTGCGATTGAGGATTTTAAAGCTCAAGGCGCAAAATGGGACGAAAATATTGTGTACTGTCCTAATGATAAAATACTGCTAGAAATCAAAAAAGCACGCATGGGGGAGCCAGATGCGAAGTATTTCAAAAGGCTTAGAAATGCCACTGCAGGATTGATTTCAGCAGTGGCAACATGGGATTTATCAAAAGTAATTTATCGCTTTGACGAAGATTTTTATAGTGAATTAAGAGAAACAGAAGGAATAGAAAAAGTTCCGGTAAACATGTTACTTCATTTGCCATATAAATGTTTATGTCTTCAAGTTGGTGACGAATCAAGGTTTACATATTTGAATTATGATTTTGAATTTAAATTATATGAATTAAGGATTGAAAGACTTTTCTTTAATGATGATGAAAACAGAATTGAATCAAGGAGCTATTTTTTAATCTTATCGTCTGATAAATTGCAAAAATGCATAGACCATACAATTTCCGCTGGAATTGATAACTATAAAAGAATGGGGCTACCGGAGTTTTCGGAGAAATTTGAAGAAACATATAGAAAAGAACGCGAAATATTTCAAAGTACAATACAAATGATTCTGTTTATATTATCACAGAATGTAGATATTGTCGAGAATGAAGAAAACAAGAAAGCAAGAAAGAAATATGTTCGTTCTGGTGCAAAGGAGATTCCCAAGGTATTGGATGCAGGATACCGTGTGGGAGCTGAAATAAGGAACGTTAGGGAAATCAATGTATACAAGAACAAGACAGAAGCAAATGAACAAAACCTTGATACACTACCCTCTGCCGCAGGAAGTAAAAAGATTCCGCATGTACGCCGCGCACACTGGCATCATTTCTGGATAGGGAGTGAAAAGGCAGGAAACAGAAAACTTGTGATCAGATGGTTGCCACCTATAGCAATAGGAAGCAGAGTCCAGGATCTTTCACCAGTTGTACATGATATTAGAGCATAGTCAAAAACTTCTGGCTAAAGTCACGAATTTTTAATAAAAAGAAAGGAACAGGAAAACAAGAATGAATGAAGAAAAAATGAAACGAGTAATTGAAGCAGTAACGCAGTGCAAGCCACTTGCCAAAAATGATTGGCCGAGAGGGCACGAAGAATGGGGATGGTTGCTGGATAGAACATGCGATTTGTACAGCAATTATATTTCTTTGGAAAACGAAGCTCTGAAAAAGGCAGTTAAAATTGTAGTTGAAGAGTTTTTTGATTTTGTTGATAAAGTCTATCCAGAAAACGAAGAGCCTATTCCAGGTAAAGAATTTTTTGATTCTGTTGATAAAAACTATTTAGAAGATAAAGGGTATATTCCGGATTTTGCAGAAGAATTATATGAAAAACTTGTTGACGATGATGGAGATGAAAAAACGGAAAAAGAAAGAGATATAGAACGTACAATAAACTTGATGATGACAATAATAGAATTTACGTGTCATTGTGAGGAAGAATACTTAGCACAAATGCCTGCCGAAGAGTTAAAAGCATGGGAAACATTAGCAAGGATAGATAAAAATTATAGAATAAAAATTTGTCGCGGATATAAATTTGGGAAAATAGCAGATGGTTTTGTGATCGACGACACAGTTGATAACTTGATACAGCTCCACAAAAACGCAGAAGAGGCACGAGAAAGCGAAATTGCGTATCCATTTAAATGGTATATGTAAAAATAAAAGATATAATATTAAAGTATAGCTAAAAAGTAGGGATAGAATCAAATCTATCCCTATTATTTTACAGTTCTTGACAGTATTTTACATTACTTTACATTATTATACATTATTTTACTGTAAAATAATGTCAAAATCTATCGGCTTTTCTTACGGCGCTTCTTCTGCTTCTGCTGTTTGTATTCGGTTCTTATGACTGTGATATTTCCGACAGTTTCCTCAGTTCTGATTCGCTTCAAACTGCCAACATAGGTTATTATGCTGATTTCGCGCTTCTTTCCACTTCTACCGCCCATATCATCCCCTCAACTTTCTTGTAAGTTTCTGCCCAAATGATTCTCGATACGTGATTTTTACATCTGTGTCCACATCAATAGGACGTCCAACCACTAAAATTTCTGTAGGATGGAGTCGGGAACACATTTCTTTGAAGCCCTGCCGATAACACTCCTTGCCTTGATCGGTGAAGCAACCGTTTGTGCTGATTGCCAACGTACTCTCTTCTGGCAACCCTTCAAAGCAAAAATCAAACGTCTCTGTGTTTCCCCAACCTACAGTTGGAATGATGTTACAGCCGTTCATAAATAGCCACCATGCAAGGGCACGGCTTCTGTACACTTGATGCAGCTGCATGACCTTTGGCATAGAGTCATAAAATGAGAAGTCAGGAGCACAGATGTATTTAAAATTTTCAAGTGTTGGAAGATACTTTTGCGGCTGATTCCATAATGGCTCGAACCGTGTGTCGTCAATAAAAAAGTGGCAAAGCGCCTTCTTCGGATTTTTTTCTTTTGCCGCCTCACAAAATGATACTGCATTAAGCCCACTCAGAGCAGCATGTACTGGGAGCAGTTTTGGAAAGCCCAGTGGAGTAAGTTCGGATTGATAAAGATATCGCTCACGAAGAACATCTTTTTGCGTGTGAATCTTTGTATACATCTACCTTCCTTTCTGGCACATTGCCTAAAGTCTTTATTTTATGCACAGTACCTAATTGTATTGTTTCCTAAAAGCTGATATATAAGTTCGTCTGCAACAGTTACTATACTCCTGCCAAAAAGGCTTATAAAGTCTGCGACAATTTCCTCTGTTTCAATCGGGATAGAGTATCCGTATTCCATTGCGTGAACGTGTGTCAATTCGTGGCACAGCACTTTGTCAATCATCTGGCTTGACAGATCATTACACATAAAGACAGTCTTTAAATTGTTGTCGGTTACACCGAGAGTATATGTTCCGTCACTGCGTTGCAACTGCGGATCACCAGGATTGACAAAGCAAACTTGCCAAGTGTTGTTATTTACTGTAAAAAACATTTGATACCCCCATTATAGCACATTTATAGCAAGTGCGCAATTGAAATAAAACCGGGAGCAAATGCCCCCGGCTGTACCATTGATTATATACGCTGTACCCAGTTTGTCATCTTGGTTTTCATCATCGTTTTTTCGGAAGCTGAAAGCCCTGGCATGATCTCTTTAAGATCTTCATCAATGACAGCCAGCAAGGACTCAAGCCCTCGCATGTTTGCGTCATTGTCTTCTTTAGTGTTAGCTTTGTGCATGTCCTTAGTCTCACTGTATGACCTTCTAGCACGGTCATATCGGCTTTCTGACTTCATTCCCATATCTTCTACGCTTCTACCATCTGACGGCATTTGGGAGCCTCTACGTGGGTCAGAGTAGTACATGCGCCCAAAGCGGAGTCTATCAAGATCACGCATACGCTCTTCTTCTGGCATATCAGCCCATTCATAATACATTTCTGGTGTCATGTGCCAATAAGGCGGTTCGTCATAACCACGTCTGCCTGTGGTTCTTGTCCCTCTACCCTTTGGGGCAAATCTGCCGTTAGCGTATCTGTAGCGGTCGTAATAGCGGCGTGACGGGTAATCACCGTATTGCTCAACCATTTCCATGATTTCATCATCGTTTTGCAGCTTATCCATTGCCTCAACGATGCGATAATCTTTATCAAAGCAAGCAATGTTCTTAACAATTTCGGTCCAATCTTTTAAATCATCGAGATTCTGACCTTCAAAATTATCAATTCCGATAGCTTTGGCTTTTTCTTTGACACATTCCAAAATCTCTTTAGCCCATTTATGCATAGTCTACCTCCAATTAAGCAACTCTATTCACTATAAGGTTTGCATTAGCAACTTCAATAGCAACGCCACTTGTATTCTCAACTGCAATATTTACGCAGCAGCCACGTGGAACACTGATAAAAATGCCTGAGGACACATTGTTGAATTGAGATACTGCAGCTGGTGTTGAAATCATTTTGGAAGCAAGCACCGGCTCACCACTGATAGCAATTGCTAATGATATAGGAGCCACAGTTCCCCCAGCTGGAAGAGCTATATTCGCGGAGAAGTTTACAAAAAAACGTGCCTGACACTGATTCGTAAGACCTCTAAGAGTAATGATTCCACTGCCTTCACGGTGCTGTATGCAGTTTGAACCCTTAATAGATGTGTTTGTAAAAGTTACATTTTTATTTGCCGCAACTTCCTGCGTTGCGACTGCAACATATTCTGCCATTTGATACCTCCTTAAAATAAGGGACAGGCTCTATTTCGAGTCTGCCCCTTTGCTGATAGTAATACTGCGTTAGTTAGCAGACATAACCGTTTTGGTTAAGATACCGATATTTAATTTTGTCAGCAGTTGCAACCACTATTGCATCCGTAATACACGTTTGGGTTAGGAACTTGATATGACGGAATCGGTGCTGGATTAACTGCGTTGATGATCTGCTGTGTCTGAGATGCCATTGCTGTGGTAAGCAGTGCACTCTGGCGATCCTGTGAAGCAGCTCTGCGAAGATCATTGTTCTCAGCCTGTAAGGCAGCAATCTTGTCCTGGCAAAGGTAGTCAAGCAGCGCACGGGTATTTGCATTGGCATTGTCAATGATATCACGTGTATTGGTTGCTGCATTATAGTTTAACTGGCAGAAGCCTTTATCAATGGACTGCTGAATTGCATTTGCTTGTGTAGCCATGTTATAATTGGTGTTAGAGATTGCTTCTTTGTTGTCACAACAGCATTGTGCTAACTGTGCCTGCAGAGCATTTGTATTTTGCATATTAGCTACGGTATCAGCGTTGATAGCCTGCTGAATGCCATATCCAGTCTGCATGATGTTTGTGTTGATTCCGTTGAATCCAGTTAACATGCTATTGTTGGCCGCGTAGAATCCGTCACAAAGACCATTGGTAATTCCGTCTAGTTTTCCGACAATTGCTTGGTTATCAAAGCCGCGCTGAATTGCACTATCTGTGTAGGCTGCTGCGGTAGAACCCATTCCGCCACCGTTGTTGCCCCAGCCACCGAAGCCATTACCCCAGCCGAAAATGGCGAAGATCAAAACGATCCAAATAAGCCCCCAGCCGTCGTTGCCCCAGCCGCCGTTGTTATTGCCGTTACCATCAATGCTAGCCACTAATGGTACACTACAGTTTCCTGAGTTAAACATACTATTTACCTCCGTAATAATTTTTTATATACATAATCTTGCAAGAATTAGTATCATTTTTAATATTTTTGTGTTATAATATCTTTGTGCAGATAGGGAATCGCGACCCGAAAATCACAATGCCTAGTGACTTCTGCACGTTTATTGGTAGGCGATTAAAAACACGAAAGGCAAGGTGTTGTTTTTATGCTCAAGTATCACATTTCCGATTATAAAGGGAAAAAATATGGCCATCTTACTGTAATTTCACAATCAAAAAATTCAGATATCCCAAATGGGTTTGATTTCAAGTGTGATTGTGGAAGAATTATCTCCTTTGCTCCTGACAGAGTTATTAAGGGCCATCAGAAATCTTGTGGGTCCTGTTCTTACTCAAGGAAGCCTAAGATCAGCATAGATAATTATATAGGTCAAAGATCTAATATGCTTACAGCAATAGGTCTTTCAGAAAGAAGGCCATCTGATAAAAGGCAGTATATTGAGTGCTTATGTGATTGTGGAAATAAAGTTAGGGTATTGCCTTACCTGTTTAAAAATCACAAAGTGAAAAGTTGCGGTTGTTTGCTAAAAAATAGTCCGGCATATATTGATGGAAGAACTAAAAATCCACTATATGGGCTATGGAAAAACATGATCGGACGTTGTGAAAGCCCAAACCATCCAAAGTATTACCAATATGGCAAACGAGGAATAACCGTGTGCGAAGAATGGCATGACTTTTGGAAATTTGTAGAATGGTCCGAATCTATTGGTGGACGTCCTGAGAACTACACACTTGATCGAATTGACAATAATGGTAACTATGAGCCAAATAATTGTCGTTGGGCAACTTCTGGAGAACAAGCTATAAACAAATCAAATAATTTGAATATAGAGTATAACGGAGAAACCAAAACTCTAAAAGAATGGTCTGATTTGCTCGGAATAAGTTGGGATGTTCTTCATAATCGCCTCCGAAAAGGTTGGACTGTTGAAAGAGCTTTTACAGAAAAAGTGTATAAGTAGTTTTTCTAATGGGTGATAAAATTTCACCCATTATTTTATTCCAAATTGACTTTTTATCTGGCGAACAGCATCATCAACATTTATCCCTTTTTCTTTGCAAAGGTTGCGAGCTAATTGTTCTACACCTTTTGTATCGCCTTTATTTGCCATATCCATAGCATTTTTTAAAATGGGATTGCTCATAGCTTGGCTGTTTCCAGTCATCTGCTGCAAAAACTGCTGTGGATTCCTCATGGCTTGAAATAGCTGAAATGGATTATTCATTCTCATTTGCCTCCTTCTTTAAGCCTCCGGACCTTTTAGGCGCTATCTTAGGCATCAATTCATCAAACTTCTTTTCAAGGCTATCAAATCTTGCCATAAATGCCTCTGTAGCCTCGTCAGATAGCCCCATTTTCATTTTGGACATGTCGGCTGAACTATTTGCCGCATTTGGCTGTGAAGCTGTGTACGGCTTATATACAATCGTTCTAATGGTTCCATCTGCATTCCACGATTTTGTATAGATCTCTGACATGTCTTGCTTTGGGAATACGGCAACTGAGCCGTCCATAGGTACATCGTTCGCAGTAATTTGTTCGACAACTTGCACGACCTTTCCGTTCAATCCAGCTTGCTGCTGTGGCTGAATGCTTTGCTGTTGATTAAAAAGCGGTTGGTTTTGCTGCAGATCATAACGCGGCTGCTGATATTGATACGGGTAATAACTATTATATTGGCCATACATTGTCTGTTGGTTGTACGGTTGATACATCTGATTTGGTATCGGCATCGTCGATTATCACTCCTTCCTCATCAAGGACCTCTCCAATGGCCTGAATCATTGCTGATTGATACTGCATTGGAATCATACATACATCTGGTCTTTCAAATATTTTAGTTAAAAATGATTCAGGAAACATCATTCACACCTTCCTTCCTCTTATTCTGACTGTATTGTGCCATAAAAATAAGATGTAAAAACGACAGGGATACGACATGTTAACGACAAAAAGAGCTGCCAGATAAACTGACAACTCTTTTAAAGAATATTTTACTGTAAATAAATGTCAACTATTGTCAAATAAAGTTAAATAATGTAAAGAAATGTAAAATACACTATTACAACATCTGCAATTCCTCTCCTGTGTCCTTTGATGTAAGTTTGATAGAGACGTCGTATCCTAACGCTTCTGATATCTGACGTATATCACTTTCTCTAAAATTATTTAACCTAAGTTTTTTGGACACGTTAGATTGAGAACACCCTAACAGTTTTGCAAGCTGAACTCCGTCCATCTCTTTCTTAAACATTATTGTTTTTACAATGTTCGAAAATGTGTTTTTGCTTTCCATTTACTCACCTTCCTCCTTCGGTTTAAGATCTGCCTTGTAAGAGCTTAAATGTTCTTCTATAGTTTCAAGACTATTGGATTCCTCTGGAATCAATCGGTTGAGATAATATAAAAAAGAATTATAAGCCTTTGCTGTGCAATAATACTTTTCCTTGCCATTCACCGTAACTATTCGGCCTCTAAATGATGTCGGGGATGCATTATCAATTAAAGATTTGGAAAAGCTCAATGCAGACCGCTTAACTAGTTTTTGGAAAATTTTAAATTCGGCGGCATTTGACGAAAGAAATCTGGCCCAAATCAAATCCAGGTCACTAGAAAACTCATATTTTTTAAGTTCAGTTGGATTTTGCTTGCCACTAGCCAACTGAATGTTGTATGACAATACGCCAATTTCATTTGTGATATAACGGCACAGCTCAATGCCAACAGATATGTAATCTGCAAAGTTAGGATCGAGATTTGCTGTAAATCTTTTTGAACATTCATCAACAAATTTCATCGCCTTGGAGTCATACATCATTCCGCAAGTTTGAAAGCCTGCGCTGCTAATTCCGATTAAGCGCAACCATGTAACAGTATCTTGATTGTTGTAAAGTATCTTGTCGAGTAGTTGCCACAATGGAACATCGTTAAATAAGCGAAGTGGTTTAGCACTGTTACTATTTAAAATGTAAAGTGCCATGGTTTCAGCTGTAACACGTTCTTTATCAAAAAATTCCCCACCCAATGCATTAAATCCGGTTATAACCCCATTTTCACGCTTGAGAAATATCCTGCGCGATTGGTGCGTGAATAATTCCGCTGGGTTAGAAGGTGGATCAATCTTTTTGCGCTCATCGGATCGTGGCAAGCATTCCCATATTGGGCAAGGCTTAGGCCACAATTCTCCATTACCATTCTGTAAAGGAACTAGGTTCATCATAAGTGTTTCAAAAAGATTTCGCCCGATTGCGTAAACAATAGTATTTTGCCCCAACCATCCAATACTGATTGAAGGCAAGCCTGCTTTACTCGGCTTTACAGAAACATCATCATACCCGTTGATAAAAAGAAGCCATCTAGCCGCTTCTGCATATGTTAGTTGCATTTTTGCTTCTCCACTTCTTGTCGCAAAAATTCGTACCTTGTTGTTGCTTTCAGAAATTTCTCCGTTTAACTTTGCAGCACCAAAAGCAGTTCCTTTTTTAGCTTCGTTTGCCTGATAGAATGGAGCATCAGGCTGAAAAAGCCAGAAACGTTCTCTGTATTCCTCTAAATATTTTAAAAATGCTTCCGGAAAATGTCCGAGACTCCAATAGCTTTTCCAACGGCTGATTGCTTCATCCCTGTTCAAAAGCGGAATCTCATCACCGTTTGAGTCGAATCTTGCAAATCCAGAATGAGCAATTGCAAGAAGCAGCCGTATCATTGCGACATTTTGAGTATCTGTTTCACCCGCCAAATCCATGCATTCATGACTGTGGGTGAAAACATCCGTGAGTGAAACTTCTTTAATGGTATAATCTGGAAGCAATACACGCACCCAATTTTCATCAAGCAAATTAAATTTTTTCTTCATATATATCCTTCTTTCTACAGTTCTTTACTTTATTTAACAGTTCTTTACATTCAAATAATGTCAAATAAGGTTAAATACTGCTATTTACTAATATATATATTTCTTGCAATGCATAATCTATATTCATACGGCTCAAATATCCAATTTTTGCATTCCAATCTTGGACCTTTGCAATCATGGCGTAATACAGCTTGTGGCTCAAGTGGGCAGTTACAAAGAATACAAAGTCAGATTTTTTTAATGCAGCGTTGCGCACAGTGCTGACATCTCCTGCACTGATATATTGCCAATTCGGAAGATAAGTTTTGAGCTTCTTTATCAAGCTTGGATGCCCTCCAACAATTGTGCCACTAATGTTTTTTAATTGCTGAATTTGCTCCTTAGATAGCTCATTTGTATTTTCGGTTTCTGAATCGTTTTCCAGTGAAAATATATGCTCTCGCAAAGCATAAAGCTCCCTACGTTCACTCTCTACCTTTTGCAGTTCGGATTTTAGCGCATCATTCTTCTGCTTGAGTAGATTTATCTCATCAGATAAGCGCTGAACCTGCTCAGTACAAGCTTTTTGTTCAGACATCCTGCGTTCCTGAGATTCAGATAATGCAGATTTGGCTTGAAGCAATTCATTTTTAATGCTCTCTACTTCAATATACACGTCTTCGCGATTGTGTTGGAAGTAGTATTCTTTAGACTGTTTGTATGCCTTACACATAGCTAATATATAGCTCGTATATTTTGCATAAGTCAGGAAATCCTCACGTATTCCTCCTCTTTTCCCGTGCATATAAGCAATTGCTAGTGCTTCCAGATCTTCACGTGCGAACTGTAATTCAGAAAAAATAGAAACACTTGAAAGTGATTCAATATCAAACACTGTAGTGTATCCAAATTTGTCATTTTTTGGCGCTAACTGGATCTGCTTAAATAAATCTTTTGGAAGCTGACTGATGTATGATTTTGCTCTTTCTTGGAAGGCACAGTCATATTTCTTTAATCCCTTTTGTATTCTGCGTTCTGGATCATATCCGTAGTTTGCAATAAAGTAAAGTAATTCATCGCATTTTTTGCGTTCTTGTATTAACTCTTGTGGCCACATATCTGAAAAGTAATAGCCTGCAAATAAATTACCATTAAAATTATCGTCTGAAACATGATCCGACTTTGCAAGCTTTACATAAATGATTTCTCCGATTGCACTATCAAAATGAAGCGGTTCGTCTTTTGGAAGTCTTTTAAAAATATTGTATAGCTTTCTGTATCCCTTTTTGAAGAGAATATCCAAAGAAGTCTGTGCTTGTTCATCTTCTGTGTAGCTATATTCGACGATTCCGAGTGCTTTTTTATAAGCTTCTTCTGTTTGCAAAGACAGCTCTTCCGAAAATAAAGTATTGTAATATTCGCTCTGCTTTGCAGCATTATAATAAGCTACAGCATTCTTGCCATATTCGCTCTCTAAATCTAATCGTATATGGCGTGCAAACGCGATAGCGCAAGCGTAAAACGGTATCAAGTTTACTTGCTCCATAAAATGCCTCCTTTCTTTCACAACCAGCAGGCGAAACCTGCCTTCCGAAGGTACTTTTCTCTATCCATTCGGAAATCCCTTCGTGGCAGGTTCTTATTTATGCTTTCCATATATGCCTTACGGCAAGCGTCTGTCGTGAGTTTCTTTGATAGATAGTCGTAGCAGAGACCCCACCCATCGAAATAAACATTGACACTTTCGAGAGCCGCTATAACCTCAGACTCCGTTTCTGCAGCCTTGCTTACGGCGATTATCTCGTCGCAAGTTTTAGTGTACTTGTCATGCTCTCGGTACTCCTCAAGCACATTTACAGTAAAAGCATCTTCTCTCATAATAAACCTCATTTCTCCCCGTCTCGCCGCTAGGTCAGCATAAAATTTGTTTTGCCTTGTACCACCCGTTTTGCCGGTAGCACAGCATTTTTCTTTGCCTTGCTGGGCTGATTTTTTTGTGGTCAACTAGTTCTTTAACTTATTAAACCTTTTTTAAATGTCAAATAATGTAAAGAATTATAGATCATGTGTCCGCATGTATTCCTCGATGGCAAAGCAAGCAAATCCTGCTAGGGTGCGGCCTGACTTACGAGCAGCTTCTGAAAAGGCTGCCTTTTGCGATTCTGTGCATGATACACTGAACTGAATCTTGCGCTCAGCTGCAGGGACTTCTCTGCGTCCTACATATCCACCATTTGGACCAATCTTCGGAGTTGGATTATATCCAGGCGTATACACTCTGTTTGGATCAACTGGAGCGGAGACAAATACTGATTTTTTTTCCACTGGCTGGATGCTTGGAATTTCAGTTCCACTAGTATCTGTAAAATCAATGCCAGCTGTCACATCAAAAGAAGTAGTAGTGGTGTTATCTTTCTTTCTCATCTATAATCACTCCTTAATTAGTTCCTCTGCGAACTGCACATAGTCAATGGCAGCGTTACACTTCGGTTCAAAATTCATGAGGGTTGTTCTAGTTGCCTGTGCCTTTTGTACGGCAATGCTTTCGCGAATGGTTGTGCAGAAAACCTTTGTGTTGAGCTGCTTGGCAATCTCTTCCAAAGAAGCTTTAACTTCCTGGGCGAGGAGCTGGCGACTCTTATATTTCACCAACAAGAGTCCTGCAACCTCTAGGTTAGGATTATTTCTTTTCTTTACGCCCGTGATGGTTCTATTCAGTTCTGACAGACCTTGAATGGCATAACGGTCTGCAGTGACAGGAATGATGACCTTGTCGGAAGCAATTAAGCAGTTTTTTAGCAGCTTATTATCTGCCGGAGCTGTATCAATAATAACATAGTCATAACCAGTTAATTCAGAAAGAGCATCCTTCAATCTAAAATATTCGTTCCCATCGCTTGGGAATCTTTGATCTGCTGTTTTCAGTTCTGGATCGGACGCAACTATGTCGCCTATTTCTGTTCTTTGAATAGCTTCCGCAATTGGAAGCGGATCTTCAATATCTAAAATAACATCGTAGAGAGTTGCTGTATCTTTGGACACTGCTCTATAAGTGTCCGTACTGTTGCCCTGCGGATCAGCGTCAACAAGCAAGACCTTCTTACCTTGTGACATTAAAATTGAAGCAAGTGTAGTGGCTGTTGTGGTCTTTGCAATGCCACCTTTTTGGTTTGCAATACATATTACTTTCATAGTGAAACCTCCTTTGTGATTACATTATTCTACATTATTTTACAATTCTTAACCTAATTTGACATTTCTTTACAGTAAAATAATGTTTTTTCCTTTCTCAGTTATAGGATACATTGTTAGAACTAAAAAGTCAATAGTTAGAACTAAAAAGTTATAAAAAATATCTTTAAGGTTATACATGTGACGTTTCTTTACAGTAAAATAATGTTAAAAAATGTTGTAATAGTCCCCTAGCATCATAAATACCAGGGGACTATTTATAGTTGGTTGATTTTTGATTTTATATCGGCAATCCTGCGATCAACCGTCCTAGTCGACACAGATAACCGGGTTGCTATTTCGCTGATAGATTTGCCTTTAGATAACATATCAAATGTTATCTCTTCATCGTCCGTGAAATTACTTCTAAGTTTGTAATCATCAAGCTTAGACTGGGTAAGTTTGTGTAATTTCACGGATCACATCATGATTCCTTAATTGTTAATTCCTTAGAATCAGTTCTTTTGAGAATAATAAGCTGCCTATCCATATCCGGTATCTTCCAATTATCAACAGATTCAGAGTCATCTACGATGATAGGAAGGGTAGTAGCGTATTTCTTCTGAAAAGCCTTGCAAACATCTGTCTCGATTAAGATTTTTGCACCGTGATTAAGGTTTCTAGCGTATGGTTCACCGTTTACACAGAAATCACACGTTTCTTCTAGGTCGCCATTCACAAGCTGTCTGAAAAATTTCACTTGACAGTACTCTAAATACTCGTTTACCTTGCTTTCTAAAAGCTCGTGCTTGCGAATGTTGAAGCGTTTGAGCAAGTCGAGTTGTGCCTGCGTATCTGCAATTAGCTGCTCATTCTTTCGGCGCTCGATGTTAAGCTCTGCAACTCTTGCGTCAATCTTGGCATTTATTTCAGTTTTTGCAAGCTCTGCTTTTAGACTAGATAACTGATGCTGAAGGTTATTTTCTTCTGCCTTGAGCTGTGCAAACGTTGCATTTGCAGTATTTGCTTCTAACTGGCTTTCAAGCTTTGCGATTTCTGCAGATCTGGCTTTTGCTGCCTCGTCTGGTTCTGCTGGAGGTACAGTGGATATAGCTTTTTTCTGAGCAACTAAATCATCGACAACTCTTGACTTTTTATTGGATTCTTCACGAAGGGTAGAAAGCTCTGCATCTGCAGCATTGAACTTTTCGCGTAAAGCATCAATAGCTTCTTTACATTTCATTCCATCGTCTGTGATTTCCTGCAACTTTTCTTCCTTTGATTTTTCAAAATGCTTTCGCATTTCATCCTGCTGATCAGATGGGTATTCACGCTTGCAATACGGGCAAATCAGCAAATTTTCATCAAATTGCATATCTTTATTGCTTTTCCAGTCACTTGAAAGCTTCAAACGCTTAGTTTCAAGATCCCGAATCTCGGAGTCAATCTGGTGCAATTCATGCTCTTTGGCATTTAAACTACTGTTGGATAGGAAAAGTTCTTCCTTTGCTGCCATAATCTGAGCATCTAAATCGGCAATTCTTTTCCTGTTTTCGGCATTAGCGTCATCAGTGGCTTTTAATTGCTCCTGCTTCAACTTATAAATTTGTGCCTGAATTGTACGTTGCTCATCAAATGCCTTCTGCACATCAGCTTGTTTACTCTGGTTATCTTTCAGTCTGCTTTCAATATCTGCAATCTGACTGTTTACCAAGGCTTCATCAATGACAATTTTCTGTTTTTCCACCTCATCAATACGGCTCGGAAACTCTTTACGAATATCAAGCAGTCCTTTAGTGCCATTCCTTCCGCGTCTGCCATTCAGCATAGTATTAAATTTTGATTTTAACTCATCAACATTGCCATCATCCAGCAGTGGGAGAAGAGGGGAGAACTCCGGAAAACGTTCACAAACCTCTGCATTGGAGCACGTTCCAAAGGTGGATTCCAAGATTGATCTGCAGTCAGCAGCACTCTTTGATAAGAGCGTTTTAGCATTGATTAAGTTCGAAAGTGCGCTCACAGGAACCAATTCTTCTGCAATAAAATCTTCATAGTCACACTTCTTTTTCGGAATATCATTGATATAATAGTCAATAACATTGCCTGTGAAGTCACCCTTTTTGTTGTAGTTCTGACGAGAAACCTTCTTAAACGTCTTGCTGGAACCGTTAAGCTCTACGGTCATCTCGACTGTAACCTCAATATCGTTAATCTCGTTACCTGATTTATCGTGTGGCCTGATTCCAGTGATTTCTTCACCGTTCTCACTCCTACAATTAAGTACCCAAAAAATAGCCCTCTTAACTGTGCTTTTTCCAGATTCATTACATCCAGATACCTCTGTCTTATTGTATAAATCTGTGTCTATAGCTTTTCCGTTGTAAAAACTGCAAAAATTATCTAACTTCAAATGCTTAATTCTCATCGTTTTCCCTCTTTCTTTCGTCATCGGTTTCATTTGCGCTTGATGCAGCACACAAAGCAACTGCAAGCACACCAGTAATTCCGCCAAATAATAGCCCTGCTATTAAACCAATTAAAAAATCCATACTATTCATCCTTTCCGCTTACAGAATCTATCTCAAACGAGAATCCGGTTCTATCTTCGAGTTCTTTCATAAAACGTTTAATGTCTCCGTCGTATTCCTTTGAGAATTTGTCAACATAGTCCATTGTCTTCTGGATTCGTTTTGCAATTGCTTCAGCCTTCCAATTAGGACAAGTATCTGCCAGGGCAAGTCCAAATGATGTTAATATGATGCTGTATATGTTGTCCACAGCATCTTTATTTGCCTTTTGGTAATATTTGTCATAAAGCTTGCGATCAACGTCTCGTGCAATATTTTCTTTTAACAAAGCAATTCTTATGCTTTCTTCCGCACCTGTGATTCGCTGTTCTACGATTTTGTTTCCTTTTTTTGCTTCTCTTTCAGCCCGTCTCCTTTGTGCTCGTGTCATAGAGCCTCCTTCTATGTTAGATTAAAATAGACTATTTTAATGTATTAAAGCTTATTATAATTTAAAATAGTCTATAAAACTGTGCTTTGCTTATATATTTAGTTCTGGCAAATACTCTGGTTGCTCGGATGCAATTGAAACCTTTCCCTGCAACTTCTGACATTCTTTTTGCTTCGCAATCTCTGCGGAGTATGTTCTTAAAAAATTGCTGTGAATAACTGTCTCAAACTGAGTTGCTTGTCCCTTCGCCCATTCTTCCAGATTCCTTGCGTTTCCAACTGTTGACTGGATAATTGGTGGAAGCTTGGCAAACTCGTCATCAGCATGATATGTGCTGTTTCTTACAGCTATCCGAACCAAAGACCACGCTTCCAACGGCGTAGGCGTGTCTGCTTGACTCAAAGCGACTAACTTTTCGTTAATTTGACCGATTGACGGCGGAAAGCCTGTGTTTTCCGAAAGTATGTATGCTTTGAGTGCTGCACTAACCTGCTCGTAAGTATAGCCAGATAGCATATTTGCCCATGTAGTGGCAGTAAGCTCTATATCTGCAATTTTGTAGTTTGGATATGATACAGTCATTACCGCCATTAACTTTTTAGCCTCGTTTTTAGTCATCCGTAATACTTCCCAAAATTGCATCAAGTTGTGAACGCTGTGAATTTTGCTTGCCCTTAAAGCTATAGCCAGCATCATGCAGTGGGAAAAGTCCTACCCAGCAGTTATCAACAGACTGGTTTAAAATCTTGATCATAAGCTCGATGTCTCCACCAGATAGATTCTCCAACTTGACTATTGCTCTCTTCAAGGCATTTGCGGTTAGGGGCTTTTTAATCTTTACTCTCATAGAAACAAAATCGTTAAATGCCTCATTAAGGCATTCATCATCAAAGTATTTTTTTGAAGATACGTTCTTGTTTTTTACGTCCATTAGCTCATTTAAATCATCATACAAAGAGATGATTAGCGTAACTGCATCGCCTTCACCATTAGAAGTTAGCAAGCTCACAACGTTTTTTACTCTAGGCTCATAGCCTTTGTTTTTGATTTGAGTTATCAGCTCTTTTCTTGTCATTTTTACCACCTTTCTTTCTTCTGCCGTTTATTCATGGTTCTCCTCTGGCAAATCGCCCAAGCTGTTGACTTCCTGCCCTTTTATGCAAAACATTTCCTCACCTCCTGCATCTAACCGTCAAATCGCGTTAGAAAGTCTATGTGCGCCCACAATTCTAAGCAGTTTGACAGCTTTTTCAAAATCTGGGGCATATCCATAATCTCTGAGAAGGACTGCACAATCTGTAAACTGATTATTGAACATCATGCATGTTTCATGATATGCGCTCTTCTTTACTTCACTCTCTGGGTCATTCATGTATTCTCCAAACAGGTGTACACCCTTTGCTGCAAGCTCATCAAGCTTATCAAGCTCGGTTTTCAGCCTGTTTTCTGTCTCTTTGCTCATTTCCCCTCCATACACTAGAATTATTTAAAATGGTTCTTGTTTTTTTATCGTTTACAATCTCTCGTTTTAGAGTCTCGATATACTTCAACTGGTTTTTATTGCGCTCATTGACAGCCTCATAGTTGCTTTCTAAGACTCTGATAAGGTGAATTAGTTCTTCTTTTCTCATACCTTTTAGAGTACTGTCTGACAGCGGCTTATGAGCGACTGTAAAGCCACCGCATTCTGAAATATTCAGCATAATTTTTTATATCCTCCTCACTGTCATGCCGTTAGGTCAGCAATTTTTTTAAAGTCCCAGTGTTTTCTTTAACTGGTCACGGTAATTTACAATCATGCTTTTTGCTGTGTAGGTGTCTATGTTGATTAAGTCAGCAATTAGTTTCGCAACTTCACTATACTGCTTGTATTCCTCGTTGTAAGCTTCGCCCCATGCCTTATCTAAATCTGTGTTTTCAACATCTGCCTCAACTGCTTTCTCGGCTTCTAGTGTCTTAGCTTCAAGCTCTTCAAGCTTCTTGAGCTTTTCTCGAATTTCCTGCACCTCTGTAACTTCTTCTGGCTGTTTAATTGTGAATGCTTTTTGCATGATTAAAGCCTCACTTTTTCTCTCTTTTCGCAGCATCAAAAGGTTGAGATTTTGTTCTTACCATCCAGATAGCATCAAACATTAAATCAAGGATTTCTTCAACACGTTCTTTGCTGCACTTTGATTCACTTGATAGTGTTGTAAATCCCAACTGGTCCACTAGGTACACGTTGCGCACACCAGATTTCACTTGTCTTTTTACAAGCTTCTTTTCATGGTCTGGAACTTTCTTCATCTTGTATGCTGTATGATCAGCTTTCCCTTCAAGCAACTTAACGAGATCGGTTGCAAAAAACCAAGGCTCTCCATTGATTGTCTCCAATCTGAGCGAATCGGTACCGCACGAGTAGGTGATATAATTGCTGTACTTCATTTTCGTTTCCTTTCTATTCTGTGGTTAGTTGATAGTTACTAGGTCTGCGCAAACCCAATTTCCCTCTGCAGGGGTCGAACCTGCAAGCCGTTAGGCTACCGTGAGGGATAGTGTTTTATCTTACTTTGCAACTCGAAGTTGCAATCAATCTTAGGGCTTCAATGAGGTGCTTCTGTGTATCAAAATAAGTCGAATAAATTGTAATGTCGCAGTGGTGAAGCCCGTCCCTATAAAAGTAAAAAGTTGTCATTTTTTCGTCATAAATAATTGCAACCTTGATTGTTGAATCTCTGAATTTCGAATGAATTTCATAAGCGTCATAAGGGGGGAAGACCTTTTTCTATTACTGTAGTTATTCCTGCCTTTGAAAAAGATTTTTGAATCTTCCTAATAAATTTTTCAAGGTTTTTAATCTTCATATTACCTTTTCCTTTTCTTATTCATTATTTTGAGTCTCAAATGCATGTATTGTGGATCATAATTCGCTTGCTATCAATTGCGTGTGCAGCGTTTCCACTGCACACCTTTTCAGCCACGGTGTTTAAATTTTCTGATACGCCACCACAGATCACTGCGCATCAACCCGGTTTACCGGGCATTCGTTATTCCTTTCCTTCTATATTTGTAATTAGGGCATCTGTTGATTCAACAAATACCGCGTCATCTGAAACAACAACTTTATTTTTGCAATAAGGGCACATTACACATTTGTTGTAGTAATTTCTGTGTCCACAGGAGAGTATTTTGTTAAAAAACGCATCATCTTCCTCATAGCTCAAATTTCTATCACATTCAGGGCAAGTTATTACGTTTTCTACTTCAATAATTCTGACCATCTGTCTCCTTCCGCAAGTGCCCTTCTCTGGCGGTAAACCTTTGATTCTATTATTCTTTCAATAAAATCTCTGTCGCCAAAAATCATAATGATTTGAGTTAACATTATAATAACATCAGCAGTTCTCTCAAGAATATCTGTTCTCGCTTTTACCAGGTCTGCGGCAGACGTTGGATTTACATTTTCACCCTCCAACTGGCGATGTTTAAGTAGTGCTTTTGTCAGCTCGCTCATTTCTTCAATCGTCTGGTCGATTTGTTTATCTGCTCCGTAAGTATCAATACATTCCTGTAGTACTTCTGGATGCCCCGTTGTTGGCAATCCTGTTGTTTCGTATATCTTTAAGCGTTCTCGGTTTTCTGCCATTCCAATAAGTGCCATGTAAAAAGTGGCAATAAAACTATTAATATCTTCCTCTAGCTTAAATTGCGAATCGACATACATTTTGTCACTAAATGCTTCATCATTCATCGCTGATGCCTCAGAATCGCCGTATGCTTTGTTCAGATTCCGTGCAAGCTCCATAAGTGGAATTTCGCGTTCAAAATCCCTGTACCATACTTCACCATCTTTTATAAATACACAATTGTGTATCAATGTTAAGATGCCTGACGGATTATCAAAAATTGTTTTAACCATATTTTTACACCTCTCTAGCCTTAATTAGTTTTCCTGCCAAGTCGTAATTGTATCCAGAATTTTCTTCTTTTCTGTTCATGTAGTCGCAGAACTCCTGGCATTCTTCTTTTGTTGTGAAGAATGTATGCCACAAGTTTTCTTCTAATTCTTTGAAATCTTTGTTGTGATCCACTATTACATATGCACTACGACCAACTGTGTCGAAATACCCATCTGCAATTTCTTTGTACCAGCCCGTAATCTTTCCGCTAGTATCACTAAGCATATATAGCAGATTTTCTTTCGGCTGATATGTTTTCTTGCGTTCTCCGCATTTGCAATCATCGTATACCACGTTTCCGGATGGTAATGCCACTTTGACTTTTCTGTCCTTATCGCATTTGTTACATTTCTTTTTGTACTGGTAGTCCCATTTTACCGACCACGTAACAACCTTAAATTGTTCCATTAACGCTTTCAGCCTAGCTCGTGCAGCTTTGGTTCCAGCCTTTTTCATTGCGCTTTTGTACTCTGCTTTCTTTCTATCATAATCTTCCTTTATGGATTCAAAGTTCTCCTTGATGCCCTGCAATTTTTTGTTTTCCTCGCGTAGCTTTTCAAGTTCGTCCTTAACTTCCTTTTTTACAGATTTCCGAAGCTCGTTTTTAAGTTCTTCGATTTTTGTGTCAAACTCGCTCGGCCCGAAATAATCTTCGTCATCCATGTAATACATATTATTTGACCTCCTTTGCAAGTTCTAATACTGCACAAATTACTGCTTCTTTTATGATGCTGTGAATGGGCTTTCTATTTTCACCTACCAGAATCAACTCATGCTTGATTGTATCATCATAATAACAACCGTCTCTGCATGTCCATTTCCCATTATGCAGTTCCACATCATATCCTTTGCTCTTCGATGCCTCCCCTCTTGCAGACCATCCAGCTCCCGTTTTTACAAAATAGCACGGATAGCTCACGAAAGGGTTTTTATATACTTTCATCCTCTTCCTCCTCTCTTACTGGGTAACTTACGTTTTCCCACTGATGGAACATTGCTGACTTTTTTCTCACTCCCTGCTTAACATAGCAAGGGCGAAGCCCCCTGCACTACTTTTAATTCCGCGTTCATATTTGCTCCTCCCAGTAAAAACTCTGTCCGCACTGATCACAAGATTTTGTTGCGTTTGGAACGCACGCAATGCGATAACTGCAAGATTTGCATTTGTAAACTCTATTTTCTATAATCTTGATTGGCTTCACTGATACCAGCTCATTAACTGCATTACTCGCAATCCTAAAAGCAGCTTCATTCTTGAAATGCTTCATTGCATCTTCCTTCAAGCCAGTTTTCCAACATTCTTTTCCCAATTTGCTTTCTGCATCGCTGCTTTCTTGTAAGATGCCAAGTATTTCGTCAGAGTCCATTTCAAATTTAATTTGTTCAGCCATTTGTTTTTCCCTTCATCAGCTTAATTTTCTTCCCACAGTATGGGCAGAAAACAAATTTTTGGAGCATCCCATCAAACGATGTAAAACCAATCACATCTCTACAAGATGTTTCAATTTTTACAAGTGCTGATTCGTTATCGTGTACTACCCACTTGCAGTACTTTCCACTTGCTTTAACGCTTCTCTTGCCCTCGCAGAACTCTACGAACTCATACGGAACTTTCTTCGTTGAGCCTGCGTTCCATTCCTCAGCTTTTGCTCTAATATCTTTCATAAACTCGTTTCCCTTTAATCATTTTTAACATCATGTTTGAGACTTCTGGTAATCTCAAGCTTTCTATACATCCATTATGCAATCCATTTTTTCATTCCATTCTTTAATAGGGCAATGGCTGCAAAGTGTATTACTGCAAAAGTCTCCTACTTGTCTAATGGTTAATTCTTTTGCATTCATTCTCCAATCCTTTCTCAAGTTTGGTGGTGTCTCACTGCCTGTTCCATTGCTTCCAACATCTCCTCGTCATTCATTTTCTTCGCCATTGTTTTCCTGCTCCTCTCTGTATGGCTCCGGTAATGGCTGCCATGCGATAATTCTCAAATCTCTCCAACCACTCGAACCATTCACGAACCCTGACCACTTGCCTCTCCATGTGCGTCCGATGCCTGCCATCTGGAAAAGTCTCTGATATTCTCCGAATCGGAAATACTCAAACCACACAAGCACATCTTCATCGTCTTTTCAACTCCGCCCTTCTGTGTCATAACTGCAATATTTTTCATGATGTGCGTCCTCCTGTTATCAATTTCAATTTTCTTCGCAAGCGTTCTGCGTGTTCATTCGTCACGATATACTCTCCGCACTCCTGCCTCCACATATCCTTGTGCTTTGTGTCTCCGTCGTACCATCTGCACTCGTCGCAAACGAAGCAAGGTTCTTTTGCTTCTCCAGTACAGTTGCCTATCGTTTCCACGTTGTTTGCACAATGGTTGCAGAGACATCTTCCGCACGGAAAAGCACAATCACTTCGCCTCATGCTGTTCTGCATCTCGCGTTTTCGTCTTCCTGGCTCCTCGCCCAGCTTTCCAGCTCATCAATCGCTCTCTTGTAGCAAGCAACGTCATCGTCCTCTTCGACTTTGATGATCTGCTTCCTCTACGGAATCCTCCAATTCCTGCAAAAAAATCAATAAATTTCATTTTTACCTCATAATGTTATAAAAGAATCAAACCCCACAAAAGTATCAGCGAGATAATCCACAGTGCTCCAAATAATGCTCTAGTCCTTTTGGGTCCTATGTAGTGCAGAAGCTGGGCTAAAAGCATAACCACACATAAAGCAATCTTGATTATCTGCATAATATTCAACTCCTCTCATTCTTTACGTTTTACAAAGGATTCGCATTCTGTATTCAGTAAGCATCCGTAATCACGACCTATGGTATAGCTCGGTATCTCGTATCCATTCTCGCAAGCGCGACAATATTCTCCGCATTTATACTTGCTATTTACAGCTTTTTCTGCTTTAAACTGATCCAGTTTATCTTCAAGATTTGCATTTGCATTTTTAAGCTCTGCATTCTCCCTGATTAGGCCATCGTATTTGTTTCGACTCATTATTTTGAACATTAGTGTCACCTCACCCCATAATATTTAAAACTATGATTGCTATGTTGCACAGCAGTATAACGATAAGTGCTAAAATATTCGCGATTTCAGCAGTTTTTCCGTACTTTAACGGAGATTTGTATGCAGCTCTAGCCATTATGATTTGAACTGCAAGAAATACAAATTCGATGCATAAGATAATATGCTTAATACTCATTTATTGCTCCCTTCTGATACCTTATTATCATTTTCTTGTGCATCCTCGAAGAATGATTTGATATCAAACCACTTATCATTGATTATATTTCCAATAATTTTTAATCTTCTATCTCCAGTTACTGCGGTTCGTATATATCTTCCCTCTAAATCACTCAACTTTGTAACTCCGACTGTATCCATTATTCTAGCAATGGATTCCATTCCCGGACCATAGCCACTAAATTCTTTTGCCCCCAGATAACCGTGTCCGAGACTATATCCGCCAAAAACGCATCCCCAACCTGCACCTTCAACAACGACATCAAGCGATATGCAACCGTGATTTTCCATTGTCAGCTCCGCACCTTTGATTTGTGCGTTTCGGATATCGTAGCCTTCTTCAATAAGCTTTTTTTCTGTCCAGATCTTCATGTGTTCTCTCCTTCCTTACTTAGATACTTATTTTTAAGGAAGTTGGTTGCTGCAGCAGCCAACTCCCACGGTGTCTTTTATAATTAAATCATGTTTTCATCCTAAGCCATTCAGCTTCTTGATTTTGCTGATACAATCATAATATCCAGCAACATAACCATGGCTGAAATCATCTTTACTTTCATCATAGTTGCAGCCCCCTTCTGGCAGCTTGATTGAATCTACCCAATCCATAGAATAAATCAGGCGTTTGACTTTGTTTCGCGCCTCCGGCATGTCTCTTAACTGTTCATTGATTTTCCTCAGTAAAAATTGTTCGTTAATCATTACTTCTCTCCTCAACCGTTGGAATTGTGTATCCCACTTTCACTTTTTCTGGATTGAATACACAAGCAGGGGCAACTCCATACGTGCTGTCCGCAATGTCGTAGTCCAGACTACCACCCGTGTACACATGGCGAACGTCGCGACTGCTCCCGGTGTCTGTGATATACCGAGGTGTGCAAGTCCACATCCACTCAGGCAGTAATGGAACATTCTTGCGGTACTTTCTGTATTCGTCACAACTCAGGATGAATACTTTGTCCTTGACTGTGCCGTAACGATCGTCACCGTTGTCAGCTACCAAGTCAACCTCATGAGGAATGAAATTATCCTCACCCAACACGGGAAGCAGTTCACTAAGCAACTTTCTACGCAAACTCGATTCTGCATAGTTGTTGCAACAGTCCTCATCAAAACAATACTCATCTCCATTCCAACTGGATGCCATGATTGCCAGAACTCCACCCTCTACGTTATTGTCCAACACAATCCACTCAAATCTTTTAAAGTAAAAATGACTTCCATCTGGAATTGTTCTAATATCATCTTCTCTCATCTGCCATTTCCTTTCCTGGTTCCTCATAATTCTCAACACTGATAAGCTCCATAAACTTATCTCTCTGGCGCTCTGAAACCTTGTTACCCTGTTTTTCGGGCTTGACAGCAATTGTAAGGTGTTTCTCAGCAATAGATGATAATTCCTTAGCTAGAGATTTCTTACCTTGCTGTATGCCCTCTAAGTAGCTTCTAGGTTGCTTTCTGTCTCCTATAGTTCCGCTTGAACGGTTTTCACCTTGTCCACCCAGGCTGACATTTCGAAGCTGATAGCCATTTTCTGCATAAAATCTGATGTAATACTTTTCCTGTTCGTCAAGCTGATCAATAGGAACATTCATGTATTCAACCTTCCACCCGTAAGGATTGTCCACTGAATACAGTTTGTGCTTTCTAAGGCTCAGGTCTATGTGCTGTTTGTAGCCAACCATATGACTTGCCAACCTGCTAAGTATGTGCATGGCTTGCCCGACATACGCAAACTGGAAACCGTTCTCATCCTTTCTGGTCAAAATGTAGATTCCGCTTTCATCGTTCAGCTGGGGATTGATTTTCAGCAGTCGCTTTTTATTCTCCTGCTCTATGGCTTTTGCCTTTGCAATGTTGCTGTATTTATTCATCAACAACCTCTATTTTCTTGATATGGCTCTTACGAAACCTCCAGTTATCGACTCTGTATTTCCCATCAAAATCGCGTTCAAGCTTTCCAACTGACTGTGTACCTTCAAAAAATGTCACCCTTACATTTTTTCCCATTAAGCTATTTAGTTTTGCGTCGTCATGACTATTTTTCATTGATCTTCTCCTATAAACTTAATCTTTCTGCCACAGCATGGACAGTACTTGATTTTGCTCAACAAATCAGTCCCGATAGATATAGCATCGCTACTGCAATTGGTTTTGATATGAAATACATCTTTCTCTTGTTCCCACTTGCAATATGTTCTTTTCTTTTTCCTTTCAAATCTTTCAATTTCTTTCTTAATTTCTCCAAAGTGAAATTCCCCACTCGCAATGTCTTCATAGCGTAAATTTTCGAAAAGAGTATAAAAACTCCCATCCCATATAGGCTTATCTTTCAATTCTTTTTCTAAATCCTCTACGGTATCACCCTGTATAATGTAATCTACTTCTGTTAGGATATCATCAAAGAGGTTTTTTAGATATTTTCGAAAAGATTCCTCATCACGTGGAATGCGGTATACTGCAATTGTATACAGCGGATTTTCAAACTGTTTTTTCTCGTTATTCAACTCATATTCTGTAGGCATGTGAACTGCAACTGATCCTTCACTACGGGCAATTTCATATCCCCAACCAATTCGAAAACGAATGGTGCGAAATGCTTTGTTTGCCATTTCTTCCGAACTGTATTCTTCAACCACATTGCAAATGTGCACTTTATTTCCAATTAGATATAGACAATCGACTTCACTATAGCAATGAATTTCTCTTTTATCTTTTTCAAATACAAAAATCATTTTTCCTCACATCCTCCTTCCACACTTTTTACATATCCAACACAACCATGTGAAGCAAAATATGATTGTGCTGCTATTTGATCCGCGTTGCCAACATCAATGTGGCTTTGACAGCACTGTTCCGCTAATCTTTGAGCTGCTTCTTCACCAAATCTCCTTACACTCCAACCTTGTCCGCAGATGCCACAGCGGATAAATTTGTTAACCCTAACCTGATGAGCTTCATGAAAGTGTATTTCTATTTCCGCTCAGTTAGTAGAATTTTCTTCACAAATCGGGCAGCAATAGTAGGTCGTGCTTTTGATTCGTTCAAACTTCATTTTTATCTTCGTTTTTTCAGCTCCTTTTCAATTTGCTCTACCCAAAAATAGAACGATTCACAGCTCAATTTTCCCAAAGCAGAAACTGATTTTTGCAGTCCATCTTTAATTCTTTCAAGGCAACTCCCCAAATCTGCAAATGTAGTTGTTTCCAAATCCATATTTTTTTTCAACGGTTCTTCAAGTGATACCAATTGCATAGCCTGCTGATACTGCTTTGGATTCATACCATAAAGCTTCTTAAACCGCTTCTTTCTCTGCCTTTTATTCATTTGACTGTCCCCACCACTCTCTACAAATTTCCCAAGTTTTGCCATCCATTTTGCATAATCGTCTGATCATTTTACTCGAATTAACAAAAAATATAACTGCATTCGGAGCATTTTCGCTTTTCATGAAATAATCCCTTGGGTTCATGCCGTGAATCTTCTTGAACTGTTTCTTTCTCTGCCGTTTATTCATCGTTTACGCCTCCTTCCACTGCTGCTCAAAATCTTCTGCTGCGACTCGGAACAAAATGTGCCGTTTTTCGCTAAAAATGGTAACTCCCCCTCCTTCCTCGCGCTTAAACTGCCACTTTTGCTGTGGCAAGCAACTTATCCAACATTGATCGCCAAATATATACTGGCGCCATACTTTAGGTCTGCAGCATCCTTCTTTATCCATTGGATTCTTCCTCAAAGGCTTCTTCCATGGCTGCTGTAAGCTCGTTTGCATCGTGGAGTGCCACTTCTGCTTCGCTGAATTTTCTTTTTTCCAACCTGTTGCTAGCCACCCTGATAAGGAAGTCACGAAGAATTACAGCTGCGTCAGTGCTATAAATATTTACCGAAATGCACTTCTTATCCTTTAATGCGTAGCTTGATACCATTGACATTTTTATACCTCCGTTAATCCACCAAAAACTTTTAATAAATCCTCGCCTTTGATAGTTATATCAATACTAGGATTTTCGCTTAATTTGTTATAAATATCTGGGTCATCCTGCGCCACTTGATCTAGCAATGATGACATTAAAGTAGCCAAAGCTTTCAAATCTGTTTCTGTCGCAGGAATCTTAGCTGTTTTTCCACAAGTATTTTCATATTGAAAAATGGCATTTGACTTAAATGAATCCGTAATCACATTAGATAAGTCATTCTTGTTCACACTTAACCTCCTTCGGTTCAAATTTTGGAAACGGCATCCAGTAAGCAACATGCATTCTGCCTTTAAGTAGCATTGGTACTGTCGTCCACTCACCGTTAATGGTTTTACCTGTTCCAACTACAAAATTATCTTCATCATGATTATTGACTAGTACTACTAAAACGGTGTTTGAATTTTTTTCCCAAAACGAATTGCACCACTTGTCAGTCCCTTTGAACTTTGCAAATATACTGTCGTGTTCCTCTGGCATTGCTTCCTCAACGGAAATCCATCCGCCTTTCTTGATTTCATCCGCAAGTGCCGATAAAGTCTGTTCGCAGCTAGAAGCAATCTTCAAGGCAAGCTTTTCATACTCACTTTTAGGCGCGAATATATTGCACTCATCTATGTACTTTTGGCAAAGTGTAGCTTCTTCTTTTATTTCTTTTAAATATTTTTTCAATTGCTATTTCTGTCCTCCTGGTGAATGCTTTTCTCAATTTCTTCATCGGTTCGCACAACAACAAGTGGAACCTCTTTTAAAATGTTCTCTATAAGTTTCTCGAATGCTGCCTTGGCATTTTCTGCGTTCTTATATTTGCCAATTGGGTAATCAGTCGACTCGTTTGAGCCTTTAACGTGTTTTAATAATATTTCTGTTTTTGAAAGTCCGTTAATGTAAATGTCAACTACATTGTCCCAGTTGTAAAAAGCATTTCTATCTTGTCTTACAATGATCATCTCAAACCTCTCCCTTCTTTTTTAGTTAAACGGCAGTCCTTCATCTTCCACATTATCCGGAATATTCATAAAACCTTCATATCCACCTGCAGGTGCTGGTTCTGGAGCTGGCTGCGTATTCTTCTTGCTTTCCACAAACTCCTGCTCGTCCACAACTACATCTGTTGTGTACACCTTCTGCCCATCCTTATTTGTGTAGCTGCCTGTCTGGATACGTCCAGTAACAGCAATCTTTGTTCCTTTGTGCAGAAATTTCTCAGCAAACTCTGCATTTTTTTTAAAGCTAATACAGTTGATGAAGTCTGCATTCTGACCGTTATCCTGCTTACGGTTTCTGTCTACAGCCAGTGTATATCTGGCTACCGCCATTGTCTCCTGACCCTGTGTATAACGCACTTCTGGGTCTTTGGTTAATCTTCCGATTAGAATTACTTTGTTCATACTGAACCTCCTAAATTTATTTGATATGCTTTTCAGCATAATCTCTGGCTTTATCTTTTTAAGGTGGTTTCCAAAATGAAAATATCCACTCCGTGCAGCAATCGAACCTGCATACCCATCAGGTAATCTGTGCAAAGCTGTAATTTAATTAAATTTCATAGCCATTAAACATTTCAAGAGCTGCTTCGAATTGGTCTTTTTGCAATTCTCCATTATCATAAATTTTAAAATTTCCGATAGTGATAGACTCTATGCCACTAATATAAGGCTGTCCGTTACAATCAATGTTAGTGCTAGTAAAAACAAGTGCATCAGTCAACGTGTATATTTTGATTAAGTTGGTGTAGGCAAGAAGATTGCCTAATTTCAACGATTCTGTAATCGTTGGTGGGAAATTATTTTTGCTCTCTTCAATCAGCACTACTTCTGCAATTTCGTGTAAAATGTTAGTTACTTTCATTTCTTACCTCCAACCTTGTATTTCATCAGCAGATACTTATAGCCATCAATCATTCTCTGGATATCTTCGCTATTTCTTTCCTGCCCTCTGGCTGCCTTTTCTTTCATCCACTCTGGCTCTACACCAGAATATGTAACTTCTTGCACCAGATCGCAATCGTCTGATGATGCGAAATACTGCACAAATGTCTTGCACCCGCAGAAGCCTTCAAGGCACAACGTTAATCTGGTAATTTTGTCCATAATCTCAGTGAAATCATACGGAACATGCTTTCTTGGCTTGTATAATCTGATGATCTTACCGTCTGTAAGCTCTACAATGTAGCCACATCTTCTTTTTGAAAACTCCTGCATTTCTCTGCTACACGGATATACCTCAGTTTTAATGATCTGCATGTACTTCTTTCTCAGCTCCTTCTGTGTCATTTTCACATCTTCCTTTCTTCACTATATCTCTTTGATTTTTTATGCCTAAAAGCATATTGATCAGAGCTGGAACACCTCTTTCTTTAAAGTTTGATCCTTTTCTTTCTTCTACCTAGTTCCCTCTGCCTTGTAAGGGTATACATAAGCTCTTCCTCTGGTCTTATTTCCTGCTTAATCTTCAATTTAAACATTGTTCGCATAGCTTTGCGAAAATCTTTTCACTCTTTTTCTGTCATGCCAAGTTCAAAAGCAAGCGTAGGTGCAATTAACTTTTCATTCAGTAAAACTTGCCGATTTTTCTTCACTTTGAAGCCCTTCTTTCTTTTAATACTGAAGCACCCCTGCGTCCATTCTTTCGTTATATCTTTTCTCTGCATAGTACCTAAATGTATAGTATTCAAGACCGCATTTCTTTGCAGCTTCACTGCATCCAATGCTACCTTGTTCCCATTCGAGATATACGTCTGTGAAGTTTGGTGGAAGAATCACTCCTCTCTGGATTCCTTTTCTCTGCTCTCCAATCTCTTTTAAACGGATATTTGCATACTTACGGAATGTTGTATGTGATATCCCACATTGTCTAGCTGCCTTTTCGTCTGAGAGTAATCCAAGCTTCCACTGCTCGAAACATTCATCAAACATTGGTGGCAAAGGCTTTGGTGGTACTTTGTTACCTGTCTTGACGGTATGTCTATCACCTCTCTTCACAAGTTCTTCTCTTGCATATCTTTCAAAAGTCGTGACGCAAACACCTATCTTCTTTGCTTAGAAATACTGATCTTCCAAGCTCCGATCTCCCCCAACGATGTATATTATTCGTATTGCTTCCGATGTCACGTTTTTTGGTTGTCACATCAAAATGTGTGTCTGTCACGGCTATAACGATTGATTCAACAACTTCAAGTCCGTAGTTGTCGAACCCTTCTAATCCCTTTTGTTTTAACTCATAGTTGGTTAATCGGTATTCCTCTACGTGATAGACAGGAGTTCCGATCTTAATCTCATCCATTCAAATCCTCCTTTATCAGTTTTAGATCATATCCGCCTTGCACAAACTCTTTAGTGAGCTTGTGCCTGATACCATTGCCTAAGTACTGGTATATATCAAGCATGTCATCGTCAGAAAAGCTCGTCTGCAAATACTGGTTTATACTCTTTCGAGTTCTATTCCAAAATCTTACATTCCTTACGTGTTGCTGATAAACCATTGTTTTGCAAGCGTCCCTTGACACATATTCAAGCAATTTACATTTAAGATCTTCTTCACTCTCAATATCAGCTATGGAAAAACCAGAACGCTGCTTGTTTAAGAGCAAGTATCCATCACTGTTGATGCTGCTACCAGGAAAGCATTTCATAAGCTTTAAAATTTCATTCAGAATCATAATCGCTCCAATCTATCTTCTGTCCGCAGTATGGACAGTGTACGCAAACTCCTGCTTCTGATTCATACCGTGTGCCACATGTCGGGCAATACCATTCGTATACATTTTCGTTTGATGCACAGATGACTGGTTCTTCTGCAATTGTTTTATGCATGTCTCTGTTTTCGAGAATGTTGTTGACTATTTCACATGCCGTTTGTAGGGGTACTACACGACAATAGGTATGTGGATATGCTGTCGTAACCATCAATTCACTATTGCTAACCAAAAGGTTTTTTATTTCATCACTTTTTTGCAATAGACATTTAACAATCCTCCCAATCAATCTTCTGTCCACATTTTGAACAATAGGAAGCAAGGCAATCATTTATGATGTTTCCACATACAGAGCAGCTACATGCGTTCTTGTCTGCTAGAATAACCAGTTTTTGTGGAATCTGCTTTTTAAGAGCGCTATGTGCCTTCATGAATACAAACGCGGTTCTCATTGATTTTTCAACTGCCTTGTAGTCCTTTTTCTTCAAGGCTTGCTCAGTTGCTCTGGTGCAAGTATCAAGTTTCTTCTTTAATATCTTCAAGGCTTCTTTATTGCTCATTTGCTTTTCCTTTCTTATAAGAACGGACATGTTTCGTAATTAAACAATTGCCAGGTCTTACCTGCTTCTGCAACGTCCACATTTGCCATTCCTGCGACTTCTTTTATTCTTGCAACCATTTCTTCCGGCACTGCGTTATTTGCGCTTAAATGGCAAATAATGACGTTCTGGAGTGCGTCTGTTGTGTTAGCTTCTATGAAGCCTGCACACGTTTCTAGCTCCATATGCCCCTTAATGACATGCAATCGTTTACCAGTGACGTCCTCTGAAATGTACTTCTTTTGGTAATTGCAAGACACCAGGATATGGTTAATATCCTTAAATCGCCACCTTACAAACTCTGTATCAGTAATGTAGAGCATTCGCTCCATTTCTGGATGCTTGATGATGAATCCATAGCACGGACACTCTGTACCGTCTGCATCGGTATGTTTGAAGTGTCCATGCACATCATTCATTGGAACTGATACAATTCTAAATTCGCCATATCCACCGATATAGGAGTTATCTTCATAAGGTTTGTAGACTGGGATTCCCATTTCTTCCAGATCACTGACTGCTTCCGAGTGATCTCTATGCTTGTGGGTGGCAACGCATCCGACAATATCAGATACTTTCCAGTTGCAGCCCTTTTTGATCTTCATGATCGGGATTCCTGCATCAAGAAGAAGCATCTTGCCTTTGCTATCCTTTAAAACATAGCAATTACCAGAACTGCCGCTGGCTAAACACGTTAGAATCATCCGAAAAAAACTCCTCTCTCAAGTTCTATGACATTCATCCCTCAACGCTCTCAATGTGGTAACGACCGTAACCGCTAGTTCTTCCACTTCCAATTCCGTTTCCGAAACCTGCAAGACGGATTATATTTAAAATCTGTTCCAAGGAATACGCATTCTCTGTATACTGAATGGTGAATGTTGCACTCCATCCGCTGAATCTATTCAGCCGTACAAGTACTGGAGCACCTTTCTTTGGTGACATAAGCTTTTCGTCAATAAAGTGCTCTGCAAACTTGATCGGAACCAGATTGCCCTTTGCAATGACATTTACAGCGGCATTGAACTTAGTTGCGTAAGTGTCAATCTTGTTCTGCACAACAGCCTTCCAAATGATTTTTTCAAGCCAAATGCTGTAATGCACGGTGCATTGTTGGTCAGTGCTTCTCTCAAACCTTCCTCTGTGAAATCTGTAGGCTTTCCACCATACCAGTGCATGGCAGTGATCACTTCTTCCCATACATTTGTAGCTGCTGTGTCCTTAGCCTTGTTCTTTCTCTCATCGGTAAGCTTTCTGGCACTGCAATCATTCATCTTATTGAGCACCAAGTCTCCATCACCTGCAATAGTAATTCTTGCCTGTTTGATACTTAACGGCTTTAATTCGATGACCTGTGTTTCTTCCTTCTTTGTCATAATTTGTGTTCTCCTTTTTTTGTTTTGGTCTAAGCTTTCGCTCGAGGCGCGTCATGAACGTTGTGATGCAATGTTATGTGCTATTTTGTGCTGCTGTGTGATATGCTGTACTGTCATATGTTATTTTCTGCGGCTCATGCCGCGTCTCAAACGGAAGCTTCAAGTGTTCTGGTAACACTTGCAGACAACATGAAATGTGATGTCGTGTGTTGTGGTGCGCTGTTCTGTAGCGTTCTGTTCTGTGCTGGCAACTCATGCTGCCTGCAAATGCTACCAGTTTGTTTTGTTGGTATCCACTCGGTACGCGACACAAGAAATTTGCGGTGCTTTGTTGTGTTGTGTTATACGCTGTACTGTTATGTTAGGTGCTGTGATCTGCTATTATGTGATATTCTATGCTTTGTGACTTATGCCACATACAGAATGGATACCTTTTGCGTCGTGTTATGTACTGTTCTGTCTTGTTATATTCTGTTCTGCCCTGACTTATGGGCTAGCATAAAGCAACAAATAATCTGTTTTGTAGTGTTGTGTATTGTTATGTTCTGTCCTGTCCTATCACTTTTTGTTATATACTTGAGGCTTACTTGCTGCCTCGTGCTAGCTCATAAAATTTGCTTAACTCGAATGCTCTGCAGATGATGTAATGTTATGTTTTGTTGTGTCGTGTTATGTTCTGTCCTGCGCTGTTATGTTTTTGACATATGAGCCATTTCTTTTCTCAGATGGTGCATACCGTTACACCATCCATAGAACACTCGAATTAAGCATTGAAACTGTTTAGACGGCTATCTTGTCGATTTCTTCAAATACGCTCTCTAACTCAGAAAGTGACTTGTACCGATTTTGAAAGCTCCTCAGTTCTGCGTAAGCCCTCTGCAGCAACTTCCGATACTCGTCAGGCTGTGTTGCAAAATGCGTTGTCGGCATATACACATTTTTCTGACTTGTGACCTGGAAGTGTCTAATAGGCGGTTTGTTGTCCTGCTTTGGGATAACTACAAAGAACTGAATAAGCTGTCTTGCCTGCTGCAAGCGATATTTCTCTGCCGCTATGCTATCGTTCCATTCAAAACACTTGTGAAGTTCTGACTGTTCGTCTCTCGCTTTCTCAAGTACTTGTTCTGGTGTTATCTCTGTATCTCTTCCGATTTCATCCAGACACTTTGCGGCATTGGCTTTGAAAATCCCTTCTATTCTCCATTTAATCTCATCCATAGGCTATCTCCCGATCAGGCAGACATAAAAGGTGGCAAAGCATCTTTGTTTGCTTCCTTATTCTGCTCATTTGGTTCTTCAAATACCTGTGAATTTGCATTTTCTGAAATATCTTTCTCCATCTGTTCCTGCAAACTTTCACTTGTGTTTTCTTCAAAATCATTGTCCTCTGCTTCCTCTTTTGTATAAAGTCCCATTGCAACTTCTGGACAATTAAGTCTTGAAAAAAATGAAGCAGCACGATATCTAAGCATGAGCTGTGGCATTGTTTTCCACTTACTACCGTTCTTTGCAATCCATCCTTCATCCTTTGCCATTTGCATGTCAACTGTCATACCATCAACTCGTCTGCCGTCTTTGGTAGTCCAGGCGGTACAAGAAAAAGGCTTTCCGTCTTTGTCTTTTGTTTCCTCGTACTGTAGCTCCATGTCGAATTTGTGGCTGTTGTTAATTCTTGCAATAAGGAACTGTGAGCTCCAAGACGGTCTACCCTGAATAGGATATAAATTCTGCATAACCATCATTGCGCTCGCACCCATTCGTTGCGCCATTTCGATGGCGATTAAACAGTTGGATGGATTCTTCTGGTATATAGCCGGAACAATTGTAGATTCAGCCAGTGCCTTTGCCATCTGCATAGCCATAATGAAATTGTCACTTGTTCCAAAAATTCCAAGACTATAATCGGTTACTCTCTTTGTTGACTGCTGCACAGCCTGCTTTCCACTCTCTACAATTGCTGTATCTGCCATTATTCCTCGCCCTCCTTGACTTCCTTGACCTTGATATCTATCTTGTTTAATAACTCACTCAATTCCTTAAATGATTTAAGTGTAAAACTGCTAAACATCACGAGTGCGATAGTGTCTTTTGCTAAATCACCTGAAAAATATGATATTTTGCCTTGTACCACTTTAAACTTTAACCCTGTTGGGAAAAGCTTGTTATCACCTTTTACAACTTCGACTGTGCCATTGTAAGGAACTGGCTGTTTTTTCTCTTCCTGCTCCGGCTCTGTGCCCTCTGCACTGTCTGTGTCATTATTCTTGTCAGCCTTTAATACATCTAGTAATTCCTGCGCAGCGTCTCTGAGCGCTTCCAAAAAACTAAGATCATCTCTACTTTTGAAAAATCCCAATCCTGTTTCTTTGGTTTGATTGTCTTTAATAACAATCATTCCTATACGTTCTCCAGCACACATCTCAAATCTCTCACTCATAATTATTCTCCTTGTTCAATTTTATTGTTTTCTGGCACTCTTTTAAGTGTCTTGATATTGCTTCTTCCATAGGCTTCTATCCATGAAAGGTCTACTGGTTCGTCTACTACTGTGACTTTTGTGCCGTTTGGAGTTACTGCTTCGTCTCCTGGCTTTAAATCTTCCTCTGCTGCAAAACAATAGCTTCTTTTACTGCCCTCGTATCGGGCTTTTACATAATTACTCATTAGCTTTCTCCTTTTAATAATTTTTTACTGCTTAATTTCTTCTGCGAAGATTGATGAGGAAAAGATACAAACCGGGCGAACGCCGAAGTCGAGGTTGCAAGCATAGTAGTAGATGCGACCAGCTGGAAGAACAGCAGTAGTCAATGTATAATATCCGCTGTGCGACGTACTCCATGGAGTAAGTAACCACCAGCAACACTCTTCATTTGGAATCAGGCTTCTATATTTTCTGTATTCGTCAAGAGTAAGGAGCGAAACCTTGTCTTTGCATGCTCTGTATTGATTCTGCCCATCAACAGACAGTAAATCCCTCTCAAATTTAATAACATTCTCCTCTCCAATTTCATTTTCTATTTTTTCAAGGAGATCACTATTCAGATGCTGACGTAGTTCACTGATTCTCCAGTCATTTATGTCTGGATCAAATCTCATCAACTCTGATTTTTCTGCAAGGCACATGCAACCCGAATCAAGAACATCAAGGATTTTCCATTTTAGCCCTGCAAGTTCGAACTGATTACCTGCTTTAGGCTCAACATCAATTTTTCTTTTTGAATTACCTTCTAAGATATTTACTCTTCTTTTTAACTCATTGAACTGCTTTTGCAGTCCTTCTAATGTTAATTCAGCCATTTACTCCCCTTTCGATACAAAGATGTTGGATTTTAAGATAAAAACTGGGCGAACACCGTTGCAGTTGTTGCAATCGTAGTTGTTGTTAAAGCAGCCGGACGGAAGAACAACGACCATTGAACGATTGTATTCACGGTTTGGACTCGTCAATGCTGTACAGGTCCACCACCAATCATCCAAATCCTTATTAACAATCAAATCGTTATACTTTCTGGCCTCGTCAAAAGTGATCGGGCGGACTTTACAAGTCAGCTCCCCATAATTATCATGGCCATCCATTGTCTCAAGGCTAACTCTGTGTTCCACAAGATTCTCTGCTCCGACTTCATTTTCAATAATTGGCTGGATTTCAGCTTCGATGTATTTTCTAAGTCCAGATGTTTTGTAATCCGCTGCATCATCTGCAAATTCTCTGTCTTCTGCTATAAAATCCTTCGAGATAACCTTGGCTTTTCCTTCGTGCTGTTCGAGAATAATACAATCATTCTCTCCAATACAAAATGTTTCTCCGGCTTTTAAACTTTCCAGTTTAACCTTGTTACTCTGCTCTCTTTCTTCAAGCATTTTTACCAATGCTCTTGCTACTTCAAGTTCTTTGCTCATGTCTGTCTCCTTTCTTATAGTCGTGGTGACTTGACTAAATCACGTACAACTCTATATTTTGAGATGTTTTCTCCATCTTTCTCAACAAAGTAGAATGCTCCATCATTCGGCTCTCTGAAACCGCTATAGTATTTTGCATTTACTACTGCTGCATCCTGCTCTTTTGAGCGGCTGCACCATTCGCGGATTTCTGCGCCGAGGTAACTTTCTCCGCTGTTCACTGCAACCATTTGCTTTCTCCTTTCTTTTTTTCTCTGGCGGATTGTAGCAATCTATGAACTCGTGTAAGTCGTATAAGCTACACCCTCTAAATTTCAATGTTTCATTTTGTTTCCATAAACGTTCTGCCCTTACACCAAATTCATCTGAAAAGCTCTGGATCAACCCCTTCATGGCTTTCTGCCTAGCTCTTTTAATTTCTGTTGCCGTTCTTTCAGACTTTGGCATTATTGCATCCACTCTTCTATAGATATGCCCAATCAGTTCTAACCGCTGCTCCTCTGTTAACTTCATAGGCTTACTGTAACTGGCGATAAATCGCCTGAATGATCTTGGCATCATACAACGCATTGTGCTTTACTCCTTTGGGAAGCGGCTTTCCCAGCTTTGTTAAGAGTTGTTCGCGTGATAAATCAAACGCTTCCTTTTCAGAAATTCTTAGCACCCTTGCAATATCCTGATTGATGTCGTGACAACTTGCTGATATGTAATTAGGAAGCTCTAATGCGGAACTTGCCAGAAGATCAACCAGTAAAACAAAATCGTAATGAGATACATCTGACACAAATTGAATATCACTCTCAAAATGCTTAAGCCATTCAAGAAGTGATTCTCGTACCTCATATTTGCTGCCAACCACAAATACGGTGTTTTCCTTGTCTAGCAGCTCTGCAAGCTCCTTGTTCTCGCCCTTTACCACTGTATTTGACAATACGTTTTCCTCAATCCAAGGTGAGATCTGATAATCTGCAAAATCATTAAGTTCTGCGTAAAAGGATTCACCGCTTGCAGATACAATTCCAATACTTATTAGGGTTGTGTCTTTATGCAACCCTGTAAATTCCGCATCAAAGTACAGATTTATCATTTTCTTTTGCTCCTTCCTTTTCTTTATATTCCTCTGCCTGCTCCATTCCAATAATGTAGGCAAGCTGTTCTTCTGTTAAACATGGAAGCAGCCGTGTTGCTGTTTCAAGCAATTGCTTTTTGCTTTCCCCATGGTAAATAAAAATTGTTGATCACTCTCCTTCTTCATTATCTTCAATACTGTTTGGATTTAGCATTATCATTAACAGCTTTTTCCAAGCAAGCGTTTTGTTTACGGTATATCCGTTTGCGGTTTGATACTGCATATGTACCACATGTGGGTACTTCGCTTTAATTGCCGCGTTGACCGTTACCGGCGTTCCGTCTGGCATTTTTACATTCAGCACAACAATGTCGCCCTGCTTTGCTGTTTCTTTCAGCAGCTCCGTGTCTTTGCTCATTTCTCCACTCAAATGCGGCAATATTTCTCTTAGATTCATACATTTCCTTTCTATATGGCTCAGGCATTCTAGCCCAAGCCACGATTTCATAGCCAGAATCTTCAAATCCGCCATCTGGCAAATTTGCCTGGCAGGCTTCTTTCGAAACCCACCATCTAAATCTGTTCTTTGGGTCTGGTCCCCAATAATACTCATGGGTAAGTCTAGTCTCGCCCCATCTGATTGTGCACAGCAGATAGCCTGCGGTCTTATCTGGCATCTTTTTAGTCATCCAGAACATCTTTTATCACCTCTCTTAATTTATATTTGCAACTTTTCTTTTTTGCTTACGATGTTGTGACCGTGTTTTCGATCCAGCCAAGCAAATAGTTATTCTGGATACTGGAGCAGCTATTTGTCACTTCGCTCAACTTCTTCAAAGTGCGCTTTTTCTGCTCTGTCAAAAAACTGTATGTCTTAGGCTTTTCCTTTTTATCTGTCATCACGCCTGCACCTCCTTTCTACATGTTTCCATTCTTTCAACGTAGCTGATCATGTCAGCAAAGCTTTCTGCTCTGTACAAGATTGCTCTGTTTGTGTCAGCAAGTAGTGTGTATGCACTATCAAACTTGGAATATGTAATACTTATGCATTCCCTCGTAGTACATGCAATCTTTAAGTACTACAAACTTGTTAATGTCAAACATTGTTTGTTCCTCTCTTATGTAATTTCTGCTATCATTTCTGCCTTCATCCTGGCGAACTTGTTAATAAAATGGATTTGTCCTTTTCCAGTTACAAGCGTTGTTCTTGTGATTCTGACACTTCCGTCCGGATTCACAACGGTACGCTCCTTAACTTCAAAGAGTTTCTGTTCCATCGCCTTCTGTGTCGGCATATTTTTACTTCCGCCACTTTTAATAAGATAGTCATTTTGGCGCATCCACTCAAAGAGTCTGTTTTGCCCGATCTCATGACCATTCTGGCAAATCAGTTTAGCCATGTCTCCAATTAGAATTGAGGTCCTGCTAGACTCCACTGCATCCGCAAAGATTTCTTTAGGCTTCATGCGTTCTGTGTCTGCAATCAGTACCTTGTTATCTGCCTTGAGCTTATCAATCTCGTTATTGGCAATCTTTAAGGCTCTTGCCATTACCTGCTCTGGAGTATTCCAAGCCTTTTCGAGATCAATGAAGTACTGGCGGTACTGCTTGCCCTTTTCGGTACGCTGAATCATGCAGATCTGCTTTGCCATGTCGATGGAGATTTGATAGTCAATGGATGGTCTTCCACCCTGTTCAGAGGTTTTTCCCACTTTTGGGAAAAACTCATTTCCCTCTGAAAATCCATATTCGCACATACGCTCAAACCACGTTGCAAACTTTGTGTTTATCTCCAATCCCTCATGTAATTCTCTAGCTGATACAGTAGGCTGCTCTGACTCGTAGTTAATTCTCAAGAGTTCCATGTTTCGGCTCCTTTCTGTTTAATTTTCAATGTCCGTTTGTTTGTTACACTTACAGTATAGTTTATTAAGAATACTTTGTCAATAGTTTTTTGGTTGTTTAGTAAACTTTTTGGTTGACTTAGCAAACAAAACTTGCTATAATAATAATGGAAGGAGGTGATAAGATGGAAACTACAATAGGTGAGAGAATAGCAATGGTGCGAAAAAACCGAGGCTACACCTTAGAGAAATTTGGAGAAGCCATTGGAATAAAGAAAGGTTCAGTTAGTCTACTAGAGCGTGGTATCAATACTCCAGCTGACAGAACGATTTTCATGATTTGCAACAGATTTAGCGTAAATGAACAATGGCTCCGTACCGGAGAAGGCGATATGCTTAAGAACGTTACACCATCAGAAGAGATTGCATCATTTCTTGGCACGCTTGCAATAGCAGGCGATGAAAATTTCAAAAAGCGTTTAATCCTTTATCTTGCGCAAATAAAGGATTCAGACTGGGAGAAATTGGAACAAGTGCTTGATACTCTTCTTGCAGGAAAAGATATCATCTTTCCGCCAGGCATCAATGACAAACAAAACTAATTAACCAGACAGTGGGTATCCGTAATGCGGATACCCATTTGTTTTGTATACAAGGCGAATTTCTGGTTGCTATTTTGCGAAAACCTGTTTATACTATTTACATAGTGCAACACAAGCACAAAAGGAAAGGAAGAAAAGGACATGAAAAAGAAATTTGTAGCTGTACTGTGTAGTTGTATGGCATTGCAAGCAGTGCCAGTATTTGCAGAAAGTGAAGTAGAGACAGAAGCAGAAACTTCTGTTGATTATGAAGCAAAGTATAATGAATTGCTCAAAGACTACAACGATCTTCTTAAACTATATAATGAATTGCTTGAGGGTGATGAGGAAGAGAGTTCTGAGGCAGAAACCGAGGCAGAACTCCCAGACGGTGATATCCTGTTCAAGGACATTCCGTGGGGGACAAATTTTGCGAATGTGCAGGGCTTAACACCAGAACTTAACCTCCAAGCATCTATAGATCAGGCGCTTCCTGTCTATTCAGTTGATGATATTATCTATGGTGGAATTACTGGTGTTGACTATGATTCGACTGGTTTTATGGCAAGCGCTTTCGCTTCAAACTATCAGCAGCCAGCCTTTGGATATACAACATCTTCTGTATATGCGTATTTTGTTTGCCCTTCGGCAGACGGTGTAATTGACTATAATGTGGCAAATGCTATGCTGTACGGTGTTACATACGAATTTAATACAAATGATGTTAGCCCAATGGCAAATGATTTAAAAGAGCAATTAACAGCTACTTATGGTGAACCTTCACAGGATTATGACGAAGATTCTTTCTCAACTAAGGGCGGCTCATTTATATTTAATCTCTATGATGGTCATTTTACTATTTGGGAAACAAAGACCTGCATCTTATCAATCCACTCTTGCGATTATGGTAAGGATGCTGCCGCTCCAAGCACAATCCAGATTAACTATGCATGGAAAGATGCATCTGATATCTTAGAGCAGAATGATAAAATTGTTTCAGCCCAGTAAAACATTAAGAGGACACCCATTACTGGATGCCCTCTTTTTTATTTTGTCAAGATATAATAGACAACTCTGAGTGTGCTTAGTCTTTCCTCATTCCTCAAGAGCTCTCTGATCTTTTTCTTATAACACCATATCGTTGCTTCTTCAGCATCTTTTTCAATCTCCTTTTCAGTTCTGCTTTCTACCATTCATTGCCCTCTCTTTCCTCTATTCTCTCGTCATTGCCTGTGCGATCAGCTCACAACGATATTTCTTTACATCGTCTCTATCTGTTAACTGATACAAAAAATCAAGCAATTCCATTTCGTTACGTTTTTCTTCCGGAATAAACGTGGATATATATGCAATCGCTCTTTTTACATATTCATTGCCTTTTAATTCCATGATGCTATCTAAAAAACGTCTAACCACATCACACATATAATCACCTTTCCTTTGCAAATGCATCCACAGAAATTTCGTATGCAACTTTAACCATTTCTGTTTCATGTTCTCTTTTGATATACGTTCTGCTCTGGATTCTTCCAGACAGTCTAATTTTGTCCCCGACCTTTAAATTTGATGCCTTTCGAGCAAGCTGATTCCAAGCAATACAATGCAAATAATCGCTTTTGCCATATGAACGATTTACAGCAACTATAAGCTCACATAACTCCTTTTTTAATGGGGTTGTGCGATATATCGGTTTGCTGCATAAATACCCAGTCAATGTAATTTGGTTTTGATGTTCCCCACTTTCTACTTTGATTTCACGGACCAGAAAGTACTGCTGTACATGCCTTTTGCCGTCACTGGTGTAATAATTCTTGCTTCGCCACTCTCCAATCACTGTCACTTCATCCTGACGCTTCAAAGCCCCTATTCTATCCTTTGCAACAGCGATTGGTATTTCATCCTTTACTCCACTCAGGCGGCTTGTCTCGATGGTGTTTGAACAAAAATCACTCTCCAAGCAGTCTAATGTTGTAAAATTGTCTAGTAATTTACCATGAATAATGGCAAAATTAACCATTGACTCTGTTACTTTGCAGTTGTAAACTGTCATCATTAGTAGCCTCCTTTCTCTTTTCTGCTATGGTATAGATAATAGCACTGGTGACTACAATTGTATTGACTTTGTTCACATTTTTTTCGGTCAAAGTTTTTTGGCTATTTTCCAAACTTTTAAGTGCCAGAAAACTTTGACTTTACCTTTTGTTTGATGTAGCCAATAAATTATACTTTTTGTTTTTGCTAAAGTACAATTTATTGTAAAAATGACATTTTGAACGAATATGAAGGGTGGTTTTTGACATGAGAAATCGAGTAGCTGATACTGAACGGCTTGTAAAAGTCATTATTTATTCGCGCAAAAGCGCAGGATTGTCGCAAATGGATTTGGCAAAAGCACTCGGAAAGAGTGTAGGGACGATTAAAAATTGGGAGAATGGTCTTGGTGCGCCAGACTTCCCGGCGTTGCTAGAGTGGTTTGATAGATGTGGTGTCGATACGGAAAAATGTCTTATGGCTATCTATGATCCTAACAAATACGAGCGTATTTATCGCCCTAAAAAAGATAGTGAGACACTGTCCGCTCTGCAGGAATACTTAAAGCACGAAGACGCTGCGTATCTGAAACGTCTGTATTACAATGTCTTTTGTGATACTGGGTCTGATTGGCACGCACAACTTGATATGCTTACGGCATTAAACAAATTGCCGCTTGCTGACCGTATAACGTCAGCTCAAGCATATCTCGACAATTTTCTAATTCGGCAGGCACGCGGCGAGGTTAAAGACGCTTTTATAGAGCCTGACTTAAAACATTTAGAAGAATCAATACAGCAAGCAAAGCAATCTGTTTGTGAGAGAAAAGATTCTTATCTTAATAATTTGAAATGATAGGGTGTTCCCTATCATTTCAGTTGGAATAATAATAAATTGCAACAGCTTTTTTCCATCCATTTCCACTATCAGATGTCTGAACATAGATATCGCCTTTTCTTCCATTGCTAATCGGCTCTGCTGTTCCAAACGATATAGATGTCTCGTCTAATATGCGATATTCTTTTTCACTGCTGTCGTACAACATCAGTGATCCATCTTTCCTGTTTAAGCCAATCCATCCTAGCGTTGTTCCACTTCCACTAAATTTTATATATGATGCATTCCCAACTCCATTAAGGTCTAGCGCAGTAGTTATCCCTGCGGTTATTCTTAACGATTTTTCAAAAACTTCCAACCTAGCGCTAAAATCAGTATTATCTGCGTTCCACTCGTGAAAATCCAAATATTTTCCAATCTCCATCACACCAGTCTGGTCAATCCATGGAATTGCGTTTGAAATATTCTTTGAGGCATCAACTATTTCCATTCCACTCAATTTTTTTGAATTTTGGGAATTTTCAACTGTTGTTATTAAATTTTTAAAGTTTCCAACATGCAATATTGCGTTGTTGGTCGAGCCATCGTTAATGTATACATTTTTATCATCATTTGACACACCAGGAAATAACACTATATCATTCGCTGATGTAAGGCTTAAGTGTTGTGAACCGGTTAAACGTAAATAGCCTTTTGTTGTTATAGCCAAATCTTCATCGCCAATGCTTATCATTGCTTTGTGCAGATATAATTCACCAGATTTCATTCTTGTACCAATCATAACGCTTTCTGATGTTGCACTAATTATAAATTCTTCTGTATCAGACGTTGGGCTAATCACCTTAAAGGTTTTATTAAAAAATGCATCTAGTCCAGTAATAGTGCCTGTGGTGATACTGGCAGCATCTAAATTGATGATAGAGACCTCTGAGGCATCTATAACGCCTGCTGTTATTTTATCAGCAGACATATCCTGAATTTTTGCATTGGTAATTTGCGCATCACCAATCATTACACTTGTTATCCAACCCTGCTGAATATTTGCTTTATCAAGTCTGGCAAATAATATATTTGCATCATTTACCGTGATTGAGCTTGCCTGCAAGTTGGTGATCTTTGCATCTACAGCGTTTAGCTGATTGAATGTGGCTTTTTTTGCCGTAATTTCTTGAAGGCTAAGAACGTCATCTTTAACTCGTTGCAACGCTATTTCAGATGGACTTTTCACCTCTTTTTCTTCGAAGCCATAAGATGACACTTCCGACAGCAAACCACCATCAAATGTAATGGTGTGCTGCATCACTGGAACATCTATAAGATTATTTTTAGCATCAACTATTGTAACGACATCACCTACGTCAAGTCTCGGATCTCCCATAAACGAAAATGACACTGGATAATACCTCGTATCCTTTATTTTTTCAAGGATTTTATTGAGCCATTCCTGTGTCATTACTGGATTGCTTAAATTTGTATTTATATTTGTTCCTGATTCATAATGATTGTTCTCTGTATCACAGCTGATGCCTGAAATTTGGCACATCGTTTCTGATTGTAGCAGATCATCAAAATATCTATTGGTCTTAATTAGATATGTGTGTGATTCTTTTAAAAATTCGATTGTATTATAGATAAATGATAAGTTTTGGTCTTCTAAATAGCTACCTGCTGTATCACCTATCTTTCCTGGGTGATCAGTTGCTAACGTTCCATACCATCTAAATGTTACTTTTCCATTTCTATCGCATATAGCAAATGTACCATGGAGTTGTGCGATGTATCCAACCACCTGTTGCATCGTAAAACCGTCAAACGGCTCTTTGTATGTTTTTTCTCCCGACTGGTCGTTAACCGTCAATATTTTATCTATCATCAGGCTATCAGATAATTTGCTTGTGTCAAACTCAACACCTGTCTGTTCACTTATATCAGTTAAAAATTCTTTACTTTCTACTGGATAGCTTGTGATTTTGCTTTTATACGCTTTAGCTAACTTTGACTCTAGCCTATCATATGCTGTAAAAGTAAGCAGATTTCGGTCTTTTTTTTGCTCTTTTATTGTAAAATACCCCATTGGTATCCATTCTATAGTGCCATCAGCTGTTGCTCCGATTTCAAGTCTTACTTCCGTACCTTTTACAAAATCTTGCGACTTTGTAAACATAGATACTTCTATTTTGGAAGCTGTAGCTCCACCCACATAAAAATAGCTATCAGGAGTTGAAAAATTTGTTTGCACTATCTCTTGGATTCCTTCTGATATTCCGTTTAGCCTTGCGTAGAACGTTCTTCCACTGCCTGATATAACTTTATCTAATGCTTCTGATACCTGATACATGACGCTTTCCTTTCTCTAGCACGGTATACTCCGTGCTAGATATTTGCTTTATTTTTTATTCTCCGAGGATGTATCTTTTTTCTTCTTCTGTGAGAATCTTCATTCCTTTAATCTTTTCTGCCGACACTTTTCCACTTTTGTACAGTCTTTTTAAACTCTCTACCAAACTTCTCATGCCAGTACTCCTTCCTCGATCAGCTGCAAGGTATATGCATCTATCATTTCTGTTGCGTATCTTGTCATTTCTTCGCTTGGCTCTGTATCGCCTTCGTAATCAAGATATTGCTCTGGGGCCTGAATAATCTCCTCTTGTGACAACTTAAATGTCCTGAATATATTGCCATCATACTCATACATCGTCTCGCTGCCGTTTTCTGGACCATCAATCGTAATCTTCTGCTCATCTGTACAAATGACTACATCCATTCCCTTTTCAAGCGGATAGAATGCTGCACTTAACTGTGGCAGCGTAAATCTCATCTTCTCCATAATTATTTAATCTCCTCTCATGAGTGGATATAATTTCTTTACATCTCTTTATATCTTCCGAGACATGATACTTTTGTTGAAAACGTTGTGTGTTTGAATGTTTAATAGCTCCATAACGCCCGATATAGCTTTTAGCCAATGACAGCGGCACTTCTTTCTTTTGGTGGACTCTTTTTCTTACCTTCTTTGCAGTCCTTCTAAATCTCAAAAAATTTGATGAGCGTACAGTAAGACTTCTTCTTGATATTTTTCTTCCTAAAATATCAATGTATGTAACACTCAGATCAATCAATTTTGATGTTTCCTTAATTTCTAGCCCTAAAAAATCTGAAACATAACTTGAAAATCTTTTTACTGCCATTTTTAAATCCTTCAAGCTTTTCGAAACGATTAGTATATCGTCCATTTGAAACAAAGCATGAGATACAAGATTGACACGATTAGCAGCTCCGTTCCTATGTTTTCTTAATTTGCATACCTGCTCATTAACATAATGACATGCATATGACATGTAGTAATTCGCAAGATATTGGCTAAGGTATGAACCGATTGATAATCCACCCTCAAATGAATCAATTAAGAAGAAAACGAGATGTATAACATTATCGTTATCTACATCTCGCCTTAGTAGTTCTTTTAATTTACCTTTAGGTATGGTTTCATAATAATGCCTGATATCTGCTTGCCATCCCCATCTTATATCATGGTTGTCTACCCATTTCTTAATTGCTTTTGCGCCAAATTCGCATCCCTTGTTCTTTAATGCTCCGCATTGGTAAAAGCCTATTTTCTTTCGGAATAATTCTTCCATTGCATATACAGCTATATAGTCGTATATCTGTTGCTTTACATCTTGTATTCCTATCTTTCTAACCTTTCCGTTACACTTATCAACTTGGTATCTATAACGAATTGGCTTTACAATATATTTCTTTTCGATAATCTCTTGTTGTATACCATCTATAACAGTATTGATCAATCCTTCCATCATGAAGTGTTCTTTGCAGATCTTTTTTATGATTTCACATGGCAACTTTGAGTACTCTGAGAACATTCTTATAGTGTCCCCTCGGTTCATCTTTCCACTTATGCAATCTCTTACTGCTCGTTCAACCAATATTCTGTTAGTTATATCTATTCTTTTACAACAACGTTTCAAGTATTTTTTTATCCTTTTTTTGTAAATATCGTTTAAATTCCGAGGGACGTTCGGATGTCTACTAGCCCCAACCTATGTCTTTCACATAAGTTATCGGAATGTCCGTCGGCATTCCGATTCCCTTTTTGTTGCCTATTTAAGTGTTGCTTACACAACAACGGAATTACATCCGCGAAATGCCACACTAAGTACCAACGTACTATTTTGTCCCGTCAGACATATAAAAGCAGAGAGCGTAGTTCCAGTTCGCATTCGTCACGTCGTTCCTGAGATTCGCGTAGGAGAATCCGGCATTCGACCTGTTCCTGAGATTGCCGCGCCCGTGTGTGGCAAGTCCTATTTGATATTATTTAGAGGGGCAGCCCCCTCTTTTGCTTGCGCAAAATTCACCCCTAAAAGGTTCGGAATTAAACGCAGAGAGCGAAGTGCCAGCCCGCAAACGTCACGCCGCGCCAGAGACTCGCGAAGGAGAATCCGGCATGCGACCCGTACCCGAGAGATTGCCGCGCCTTAGCGCTTCGCGCCAACCTGTTCCAGTACCACCAACATATTGTCTATCACCAACACCGACTGAATCTCCTGAACTCTTACTCTTGAGCCATGTAACACCTGTGGACAAATCTATATCAATGTCACCAATCCAAAAATCATCAGTTGTTTCAAAGTCTGCCGTTGCAATTTTTGTCCAATTTGCAGCAGTACTTGACCATGCAGCAGTTCCTCTAACGTAGTAGTCAGCTGTTGTTGCTGTGGTCTTGTTCCACAACTCGTTCATTGAGATATAATATGCACCAACCATATCTTCAATGCCGCCAAGTTTAAATGCATATTTGCCATTGTTCTTAACATATCCATCCACTCCAAGCACCTTGTCAGTTTGACCTGTATGTAATGGCATTGAGGATATATATGTATCTTCCGTAATTGTCATATTTTGTTTTCCAACATATACTCTACTGTTATCTGTTCCAGATATTGCTTCGATAGCTGTTATTTTGACTTTATCTGCGATATTTCGCATGTATGCCTGTCCACGATCCAGATTGTCTGTGTGACCAGTTGCATCTCCGATGGATACTGTCGCGCCAACATAAAAGCTATTTGCCTGCGCTGTTGGAATTACAACATAATTAACTTTTTCACCAGTCTGTGCAACTTTAGTTTGCACACTATATGAAGCACATCCTTGAAAGACTTTCTGACTATTTTTTGTTGCATACTTCATCCATAGCATACACAGCAGATATGCCGTTCGCTCTGATCCAGAGCCATGATATCCTGTTCCTTTCTTCTGCAGCTCAGTATTTCCAGACTGGGCTGAAACAAAGTTATAAATTGCATTTCCAGATGATGAATATAAAATCCCGTCAATTTGTCCTGCATAGTATTTTGTCAAAATACCATAACCGAGTTCTTTATTGCACCATGGTGTAACTGTTGTGCACTCCAATTCAGGATGTGGCTTCGTTGCAAAATGCACAATGTAATATGTGTCAAATTTCTGAATGCCCCAATAAGTTAAGGGAACCATAACTCCAACATCTACTTTTCCAATGTCAGAATATCCGTTACCGCCTTTAATTGCCACTGGAGTTTTGTTCTCCCGCTCGTCAATTACAAAATTACAATCAATTGTCTGAAAAGCACTATGATTTGCAAAATCATCCTGCCCCTTTACAGTTTCCGTTGAAGGCACAGCTGTTAACCCAACTGATGCATTCAACTTTTCACCGCTTGGGCTAGTACTTGTCTCATAGTAATAAAACTTTGTTGAAAATACCTCGTCTGTTGCTGTTTGTTCCCAGAAATTCTTCCAGTCAAACTTTGAAACATCTGTTACTAGTGTTTTTACTGTTTTTAAAAGATTTAAAATCTCTTGTGATGTTGACTCCATTGCCACATCTACTGCCACTGCTGCCATTTTTTATCCTCACTTTCCATCGTCATACATTACTCTCAGTCCGCCACTTTCGTTTATACTCAAAGTGATTCCCTGACCATTTGCTTTCTTTGCAAGTTCCTTTGTTAAATCCGCTATATTAGTTTCTTGAGTTTTTGATGCAGCCTTTAGTTTTTCCACATCTTCCCAATTTGCAAGATATATTATTTTGTCAGCCATACACCTTCCTCCTCTACTTTGTTATCTTTGCAGCCAAGCACCCTTTGGCTGAGTCGAAGAAAAATTCTATGCCAGTACCACTGGCCTTTGTTTTTAGCGCTGTGTCCTGTTCTGTATTCTTCTTTTCAACCTTTGCGAATCTATCCCCAACTGCTTTTGCATCGGCTGGCGTGTCTGCTTGTGACAATGTGGTATCTGTAGCATCTCTAAAGGATTCTTTTACATTTGATCCATCAACCTGCATTACGCCTTCTGCGCTGTCATACACAAGGAAGGTATCTGTGGATTTTACAGCCGTTTTTTTCTTATATTCCGTCCACAATCCCATAATGATCACCTAGCCTTGCTCATCAAATTTAATGGCTGCGCACTGTTTTTCTGTGTCATAGTACAAAGTCATTCCTTTTCCTGTTACTTTTTCGTTCAATCCATCTCCAACCGCCTTTGCATCTGCAAAAGCACCAGGAACAGTGAGTGTTTTGTCAGTTTCCAACGGATGAGTCTTATGATACTTTTCAACAGCTGCATCAATTTGATCTTCCGTTACAGTTGCGTTCTGAACCTTACGATTTAAAATGCCAATGACGTCTTCTGGTTTCATCTTTTACTCCTTAAATCTTGTTCCATGCTGCTGTTGACTCTTCAAATTTATAATAATCGCCAGTATCACTTGCCAGAAAAGAGCTGCCTGTCGCAACATACGTAGGAAGCTTGCCTACATCTTTTGCAAGTCCCTCATAACTACGTATATTGCCTTGTGCAGACGTACATACCAATGTACCCATATCTGGCACTTCTTGACCAGGCTTATAAAACTGTCCGTCTCGTTTCACCGTGTAATCATATGTCATGCTTTTTCCGCCTCACTTTCCTCAAGCATCATGCTAATTGCTTCAAATTCAAGCTCTGATGCTTCTATGTTTTCAATCAAGCTGATTGGAATTTTGTAAACATCTACATCAACTTCAATTCCATCCAGTAATTCGCCCAACTCTGATTCTAGGTTTTGCTCCATTCCCTTTTTAGGTACAATGTCACCATTTTTCTTTTTATCGCAGTACTTTTCAATCAATTCATTTCTTGATTCTTGGAAAGGAATTGCAGCCTTATCCAGTGTTTCAATATTACGGTTGATTGCGTAAATTGCCTTAATTGGCTTCCTTACACCATTGTTTTTAAACGATAAAAGTCCATTGATTGTCTTTACCAGTGTTCTATTTGACATCTTCATTTTGATACCTCATTTTTCAATAAAATTTGCAGCAACACCAACATATCTAGGCAGTCCATCAGCATACGAATAGACTGGATATGTCGGTGTTCCAACATTAAATTTGAGTGTTTCTGTTTTCCCAGACTTCGGATTTCGGAAAGTGATCGGAAAAAATGGTGGTTCTATTGCAGCAGCAAAAGCTACTGCTTCTTTATCATCCAAAGGTGCTAGCACAATATTTAACTTAATTTTCTTTGCTATGATGTCACCCTCCATATCACCAGACGCAACTCGCCCTGTATTGCGGCTCCAGATGATGTTATCTGTTACCGTCAGATCTTTAACTTTCAGCTTCAATCCACTTATGATTACGGTTTTTACTGGGCCATCCATTGCATTGCTTCCCTCCTTTACGTTAAAAGTTGTGCCTTACCTGTCTGTATGACTCTGCTGTTGTTTTCCTTTTTGACAACCTCAAAGATCTTCTTTGCATCGCCCTGAAGAACAACATTAACTGTCACATTTCCATTTCCTCCACCATTTCCACCGTAACGTGCCATAACTGCTTCCATTCCACTCGCTACGGCACTCTGCATTACACTTGCAAGTTGTGACTGGTTTAAGACCTCTGTCCTGCCGCCTACATGACCTACAAGTTCCGGTCCGGCTTCTCCTGCAATAAACATTGAACCTGCATTTACAGTGCCTCCGGCATATTGTGGGATGGTCTTAAAGCTTGACATGAAGTCTTTTGTAATAACTCCTCCGCTGCTAAACTGTGGTATATCATGCCATCTTCCACCATAAAAGGCTCCGCCTGTGGATTTTTTAGTACCTGAAACTATGCTTGAAATAAATGCTGTTATCCCTGAAAGAATTAGCGATACTCCAGATTGTTTCTGAACCTGATTAACATATCCTAAAATTCCACTGAACCATTTTCCGGATGTAGGGATTGAATCTCCTAATGCTGTTACATATCCCAGGATTCCACTGAACCATTTTCCGGATATTGGAATTGAGTCTCCCAATGACGTTACCCAACCTGTCAGTCCACTAAACCAACGATTGTTCTCTGGAACTCTGTTCTGGAAATCTGTCATCCAGCCTG